>Ga0181533_1000078_pt1 | contig 115001 bp, 81 predicted proteins | sample PEATcosm2014_Bin_45_FD_119772 | JGI IMG/M metagenome (GOLD analysis project Ga0181533, IMG submission 119772) | Peatland microbial communities from MTU Mesocosm Facility, Houghton, MI, USA - PEATcosm2014_Bin11_60_metaG | ecosystem: Environmental > Terrestrial > Soil > Wetlands > Peat | place... | reverse complement strand
TCGCTGCCGGAGATCGCACGCGGCTCGCCGCCCTGGATGTCCTGGATGTAGAGCTGACGTTGGCTTCCCTGCCTGCCGGTAAAAACGAATCGGCGGCTGTCGGCAAACCAGGCGGCGGTGTCTCCTGCGTAAGCGCCGAACTTGCCCCGTGGCAGCACCCGAGGCTCTCCCGCTCCGGTGGGGAGCAGAAACAGTTGGGGCGGCGGGTTCGACACGACCGACAGGGCCCACTTGCCGTCCGGCGAGAGACCGTAGCCGAAACCATCGCCGATCCGCACCGCCGGCGAGCCATCCGTTTTGCGCAGGTAAGCGCCTTCGGTCCGGCTACCGACACCTGCCTCGGTAAGGAGTACCCACGTGCCGTCAGGAGAGAGATCCCGGGCGTCCGAGAGGTCGAGCCAGGCAACATCACGCTCCCGGCCGCTATCAGCCTTCCAGACCATCACGGAGGGGTGGATGGTGTCGTCCGTTAGCAGCACGCGGCCATGGCGGGAGATATCCTGCAAAGTTAGACGCCCTGGCACGCGCAACAATAGTCGGCTCGGGCCGCCGCGGCGGTTCACGGCGCGCAGTTCGAAGTTGGTTCCGGATTCCGATGCCGTGTACCAGACCTCGTCGCCGGCAGGCGTCCAGGCGATTCCCTGTGCGCCGCCGGGGTATTCGCCGGTCAGGTCGCGTTTGTTGCCTTGCAGATCCACCAGGCTCACATGCCCCTTATCATCCCCCTTCGCCGTGTGCTCCACGAACGCGATCGCATCCCCTTGCGGCGAAAAGCGCGGATGGCTCAGCCAGCCATCGGTTTGATAGAGCACTTTGCCGGCAGGATATTCCAGGCGTGAGCCTCCGCCCGTTTCTGCCTGCACTACGGCGAGAGCGGAGCCCTCCGGATTCCAGTCAGCCTCCTGGACCACCTCCAGGAGTTCGCGCGGCGTTCCACCTTCCAGCGGCGCACGAGCCAGCGTCCCGGCAGAAGCCCATCCCACGTTTGGCCGAGGGTCCAGTAACAAAGCCATCTCGCCGGCGCTGGAAATCGAAAGAATGTCTGCCCCCGGCAGTGGCAGCGGGCTCGATTCCGGACTATCCGGCCGTACCGAAAATAACTGCAACGGTTGGCCATCCCAGTATGCGCCGTACACGATGCTGTGGCCATCGGGAGAGAAGCGCGCCGAGTCGATAGTCCCGCGCCTGAAGGTGAGCTGCTGGAACACCGGCTGCGAACTGCTGCCGCGCTCCCAACGCTGGCCGATGAAGAAGAGCGCTGCCAACAGCAGGGCCGCCGCCGCGCCCGCGGCCCACGGCCACCAACGCCGCCGCTTCCGCTTGACCGCCGTCGGAGCCGGGCTGGGAGGCTGCGGTATCGCGCGGATGGCCTCCGGCGGCTGCGGCGGTGGCTCGAGCGCCTTCGGAGTCTCCCGCGCCGGCAGCCGCGCCAGCAGCATCTGGATGGTGCCGGCAAGTTGATTCAGGTGCGCCTCGAGCGGTGGCGTCCAGGCATCCAGCCATTGCAGGTTGCCGACGAAGTATTCGAGCGACTTGTCGGGCAGAATGTTCTCGACGCGAAAGGGCAGGATGACGACGTCGTGGTTGACGGCCCGCTCGACCTCGCGGCGAATCTGCGGCGAGGCATTGGCGTTGGCAGTGAAGAGCAGCACCATGATTTTGGCCTGCTCGATGGCCTCAATGATGGACCGGCCCCACTCCATTCCCGGCATCACATCGCGCGGCGCAATCCAGCAGCGGATGCCTTCGGACTCGAGCGCGGCGCACACGGCGTCCGCGGTCGTCTTGTCCTTCGCGGAATGGCTGATGAAAACGTCGTATGCCATACGCGAGCCCGGCAGATTGAGAAGGATCGGCTGCAGCCACTATAACCCCGGAAAACCGAATCGGAAAGTGCAAGTCTTTGCAGGTTCCTGCTTACGCTGCCGGCGGTGGAAAAGCAGGGAATAGGGAGTAGGGACTAGGCCGAGGTTCTCCATGCATTACTTATCGACACGCAATTGCAAATCTGAGCGCAAATATGAGCCGCGCGGGCGTAGATGCAATACGGTCGCGCCGCGCCGCGCAGCCGCTTAAGGCCCAGGGGCCATTGTCGGAAGCCGCTCGTCGGTTCCTGCTCCCAGGTTCCACAAATGAATAACTTCCAGCGGATTATCCGATAGACATCCCCTCAAAAGATTGCTATTCTCTGCACTAAATTCCTCTGCGGGCGGTTTTCACGCATTTTGGAATTTTTCCCCCGACCCGCTTTCAGCCTACCTGGGCAACTCGCGGCGCTTACGCAGTTTGATACCGCCATTATTTCCTTGTGCTTCGGTATTGCACGCAGCACAGCGGTTTCCGTCTTTCCCCGGAGGTTCTGAATGTCTGTCTCATCGTCTCCTCGCCTCGTTTTCGCTGCAACCGTCGCGACCGCGGCATGTTTGCTTGCGATGGCCCCAGCACAACTTGTCCACGCGCAGGACTTCTCTCGTCCGGCCCAATCTCCGGGCACGAACGTCGATTCGAGCGACTATGGCGCGGGCGGTCATATGAACGCAACCGTCAATCAGGCCACGGGCGAGCTGACAGGCCAGGTTTTCGACCCGCAGAATACCCTGCGCCGCGAAGTGAAGGAGACGTACTCCATCGATGGCGGAACGAAGCACGAAGCCGAAAGGCTGGTCTATGACTTCGGCCTCAAGGGCAACCTTCTGGATAAGATCGACTACAAATTCGATCTCAAGGGCGGTCTCTCGTACTTCGACAACGAACATTTTGGCCCGCATGGCGAGCGCACATGGGAACAGAAGACCACCTACAAGTCCGACGGTTATGACACAAGCACCTGGCACGTAGGCCTCGACTACCAGCACGCGTGGACCAAAGAAACCACGACCTACAAGCCGCCACCCACCACGCCGGGCAAGCCTGCAAAGCCGACCGGGCAGCCGCTCGAGGCTCCGCCGCCATCCACGATGCAAGTGGGCGTACTCTTCCCCAGAGATTTTCACGCCGGTGAGACCGTTACCGGCTCGTTGTGGCCAGCCACTTACGCTGAGGGCTTCAAGACGGTTCCCGGCCTCAGCGAATACAGCTTCCCCATTGAGGTCGCGCATCTGCCGGACGGCTCTGCATCGTGGTCGAGCCTTGAGATCGGCGTCAAGGATGATGGCTATTGGCCCGTCAACCCCAACGGCACATTCTCTGTTCACATCCCCAGCACCTGGACCGGCCCCCTGCAGTTGCAAACGCGCGATCTCTACTCGATGCCTGGCGCCGGTCCCGAAAACGCGCTGCTCAATATCGGCAACCCGGTTGCCGCGCCTGCGTTACCCACGAATCTCATCACGCCAAAGGTCGCTGGAGCTCTCAAGGCGGAGAATCTCGCCTATCTGAAACATCTCTGGAACCTTGCCCGCGATCTCGAAATTGAATTCAGCGAAGCTGAAGAGATCAATGATGACGACTTTTATTGGGCCGAGATCGACGACCTCGAGGAATACGAGTACTACTTATGGAATGAAATTGACGATGTTATCGACACTCTTCCGCCATCAGATGTGGCACAGTTGGCCAACGACCAGATAAAAAAAGCCGACGAGCGCATCAAGACGCTGGAAGACGGGCCGCAAACAGCGGAAAATGTGGCCGAACTCAAGGATATGCGAGGCTGGGTTGACTTTCTTGACGACGAGGCCGGACACGCACACTGGCTCGCAGGCGATCGCTTCTGGATTGAAGAAACCCCGTATTGGACCAACCCCATCCTGACCCAGGGCAAGCTGGGCGCAATTCGCGGCAACTTTTATAACGACCCACTCGACACAAACTTCCACATCGGCACGGATACCATCTGGCCTCTGGCGGGAACGGGCAGTGAACTCTACTTCATGCCGCCCGTCAATTTGACGCCGGGTCTCAACAATCTCTTCATTGACGGCCCTGGAATGCCGCCTACCGAGATGCAGGTTTTTTATATGATCCTCACCATGTGGGCCGATGCGCTCAACCTCCACAAAGGCCAAACGACCACCTACTATGTCAAGCTCGACGGCCTCAATGGGCTGCCCAGCTCTGCGTGGAGTTCGTCCTTTTTTCCCAGCGACCTTGTCAGTCCCTCCGAGTTGAGCGGCAGTTCCGGCGCCTCTTCCGCGCCCGGCAACGCGCAGTCCGGCTACATCACCCTCGCCGTGACGAATCAGTCGCCGGGCACCATCGCGATGCAGAACACCTTCACCACCCTCGACGCCAAATTTTTCGCTCCGTCGGGCTCGTATCAGATCAGTGGCGGAGTTGGCGCCGTTGCGGACGGCGGCTTCAGCATCCTCGGCGTAGCGCGGGCCTACCTGCAGCCCGAGCTGGGATTCGGGTATCCGCAAGGCTCTACGCCGCCTGCTTCGTCAGGCTTCGGCGGCTCCATGTGGAACCCCAGCACGCGCCTGGATTTCAAGCCGGACTCGACCTCCGGTCTCTACTCTCTCGCCGACTGTTCAGGGGGCGGCTTTCCATGCAGCGGCCCCAATCAGCCGGTTTTGAGCGACGGGCCGCAAGGAGCGACTGCCAACGCAACCCAGCGCGTGAGCGACGCGCAGAAGAAGTTCGATGCCGCACATCTTCGCGCTTTGAATGCCGCAGACGCTGCGCGCGCCGCTTTCAAGACGATGGAAAAGGACGCGCCGGCGCAGTCGCAGGCCTATCATCAGGCAATTCGCGCCCAGGCCAATGCCGAGATCGACCACCACGATGCCTGGGATGAATTCAACAAGAACCCGAGTTCCGAAACCCTTCGCAAGCTCGACGAAGCCGGCGCAATACGCGCTCAAGCAACAAAGGCCCTGGAAGCTGCGCGGCAGGATCTCATCGATCACGCCACCCCGGAGCATCAAGCTCAATGGCAAGCGGCGGACAACGCTCTCAAGCAGGCGACGTATTCAGAGATGGACGCGAGGGACGAACTCAAAGCCGCGCAGGATGCAGCGGCTGAGACTCCTTATGTCCCGCCGCCGCCGCAACCGAACACGCCCGTGCCAAACGTTCACCCGCCGCAATGAGCCCGTTCTCTGCAGCCGAAATCGTTGCCAGGACAAGCTCACTGCGCAGTCTTTTGTCTTGCGCCCTTCTGTCAGGATGCGTTGGAAGCGTGTGCGAGCTTTCGGCCACAGGTCTTTGCTCCTTGCCGATTGTTCACTTTGGGCCGATACGAATCGGGGAATAGCAACGCATCGCCGTGAGACACTGGCTTCGGCGGTGTTCCCCGCATTGAATCCAGGCCGCCGGTTAATGGTTCATGGGCGTCTACTCGGGATTATTCAATTTGCTGTTCGGGCGGCCGCTGGCGACCAGCGAAGAACGCGCCGAGCATATCGGCCCCCTGGCGGGGATACCCGTCTTTGGGCTGGACGCACTGAGCTCGGCCGCATACGGGCCTGAAGCGGCGCTCACGCTGCTGATTCCGCTGGGCCTGCTGGGCGTGAAGTACATCGTGCCCGTGAGCACGGCGATCGTGATCCTGCTCGGGATCGTCTACTTCAGCTACCGGCAGACCATCGAGGCGTATCCGCGAGGCGGCGGGTCATACACCGTGGCCAGCCAGAACCTGGGCGAGGGTGCGGGACTGCTGGCCGCAGCGGCGCTGATGATTGACTACATCCTGAACGCCTCGGTGGGCATCTCGGCCGGCGTGGGCGCGCTGATCTCCGCCGTTCCTTCATTGCAGCCGCACACCCTGGCGTTGTGCCTGATGGTGCTGGCGATTCTGACCCTTGTGAACATGCGCGGCGTGCACGACACGGGCGTGGTGTTCATGATTCCCACCTATCTGTTCACAGCGACGCTGCTGATTGTGATTGCGGTGGGCGGATGGCAGGTAGTGCACGCGGCGGGAGGGCATCCTGCGCCGGTGACGCCGATGCCCGCGATTCCGCCGGTGACCGCGGCGCTGACCTGGTGGCTGCTGCTGAAGGTTTTCGCATCGGGTTGCACGGCCATGACGGGCGTGGAGGCGGTGAGCAACGGCGTGATGGCCTTCCGCGACCCCACGCGCAAAAATGCCAAAACCACGCTGACCATCATCATTGCGCTGTTGGCGATTTTGCTGCTGGGAATTGCGCTGCTGTGCCGCGCCTACGGCATTGCCGCTACCGATCCCGGCGGCAAGGGATACGAGAGCGTGCTCTCCATGCTGACGCGCGCGGTGATGGGCCATGGATGGTTCTATTTCCTGACCATCGCTTCAGTGCTGCTGGTGCTGGCCCTCTCGGCCAACACCTCATTTGCCGATTTTCCGCGGCTGACGCGCGCCATTGCACTCGACGGCTACATGCCGCATATCTTTCTCATCCGCGGGCGGCGCCTGCTCTACTCGTGGGGTATCTACGTACTCGTCGCACTGACGGCGCTGCTGCTCGTCGTGTTTGGCGGCGTGACGGACCGGCTGATTCCTCTGTTCGCCATCGGGGCGTTTCTGGCCTTCACGCTCTCCCAGGCGGGCATGGTGATGCACTGGAAGCGCCAGGGCAACGCGCACGGGCGCATGTTCGTGAATGCCGTAGGGGCCGTGGCCACGGGCATCACCACGGTGGTGGTACTGCTGGCCAAATTCACCGAGGGCGCATGGATCACAGTGCTGCTGGTTGCGGTGATCATCGTGTTCATGCGTGCCGTGAATCGCCACTACGTTCGCGTGAACCGCGAGATCGATCTGGACCGGCCGATTGTGCCGGCCGAGGTCAGCGAGCCCATCGTGGTGGTTCCCATCGATCGCTGGAGCCGGATTAGCGAGAAGGCGCTCTCCTTTGCGCTATCGATGTCGTGCGACATCCGCTGCGTGCATGTGCAGACGGTGGAGGGCCCCGATCCGTTCTGCGATGCGTGGGAGAAGGACATTGTGGCGCCGCTGAAGGCGGCCGGCCGGTGTATTCCCAAGCTGATCACGCTGCAGTCGCCCTACCGGTACATCGTGTACCCGATTGTGGATTACGTGCTGAACGTGGAACGCGAGAGCGCCACCTGCAAGGTATGCGTGCTGGTGCCGGAACTGGTGGTGCAGCATTGGTGGGAGGACATGCTGCACAACCGCCGCTCCGGTCTGCTGAAGATGATTCTGCTCATGCGCGGCAACCGGCGCATCGTGATCATCAATATTCCCTGGTATCTGGAAAACGCCTGATCCGCGCCCGCGGCGAGTGCCATGCTACCTTTCCGGCGAAGCGGCCGTCCCATGGAGGAAGGCTCCAGGGGAGGGCTTTTAGGGGCTGGCCGGCCAGGGCATTCCCTCACTTGACGGGCTTCGTGAAAGGCGGGGGGAAAGGATAGTCTAGGAGGGTACCGGAAAGCAGCCGGAAGATGCCTGCCGCGGTTCGAAACCCGGCGGCGACAGGTTTGTTTGAACGCGGTAGCAATCGAGGAGAGTTTCAAGTTGAAGAGAACGATCCTATTTCCGATTTTGGCGTTGGCCGCAGCGGCGCTTCTGCCCCTGGCAGCCGCCGGCCAGGTTAACCCAGAGGCAGCGCCAGGTCCCGGGCAGGCCGCACCTTACAAGTACGAGGTATACGCGGGCGGTGCCTATACCCGCTTCAGGCAGGCCACCGAGTCGTACAGCGGATTGGTGGGCGGAAAGGTGTCAGTGGCCCGCGATTGGGGAAAGTATTTTCAGCTCGTCGCGTCGGGCGACTACTACACGGTGGGGACGGGCCACGAGAATCTGCCGAGTCCCGGCCACCCCTCGATCTACTCGTTCATGGTTGGGCCGGGAGTCCACGCCAACCTCTACGGAAACCTCAGCGGTGAGGTATTCGCGGAAGTGGGCGGAGAGCACACCGGCGGCGAGGGCATGACTCCCAATATCGCCTTTGCAGGCGGCTTTGGCGGGGGTTTGACCTACGACTTGGGCCACAAGTTGGCGGTGCGGCTTGCCGGCGACCGCGTCGGCGCATCGTTCTCACTGGCCAACAATACTCCGCAGCTCGCTTACTCGACGCACCTGACGTGGAACGCGCGCGGTACGATCGGCGTGGTGTACCGGTTCTAAAAGACAGGGAACAAGGGAACAAGGGAACAAGATGCCAGCTCGAGGCGTTGAGAAAGACCTCCCTCCTCCGATTTTGGAATTCGCCGGCGGTCGTGCCTTTTGGGGCGCGGCGGAGCGCATCGGAGGCACGAGAAAGCTCCTTAGCTCATTCAGTTGTTCACTTTTCCACCGCCTCTGATCCTCGCTCCGAGACTTCTTGTTCCCTTGTTCCCTCGGTCCCTGCTTAATGGAGCCAGCGAACGCTGGAGGCGGTGCGAGGCGGCAAGGGCACGACAATGAAGCCTTCGCGCCAATGCCCCTGTTCGCGGTGCGGCGGATTGCCGACAATGCGCATGGCGGCGGGGTTGTGCTCTTCCAAAGCCAGGCCGGGCAGGCCGCCCACGATGGCCTGCAACTGGTCGTGATTGGGCGGGCGGTTGGTGGTGAAGGGAACGACCGCGCGCAGCGCCCCATAGGCTTCGGCCAGGTCGCTGACGCGGGCACGGCGCTTGGCGGGCAGCGGTTTCAATTCCAGAGACTTCCAGGCGGCGTGAGGATAACTTTCCACGAGCACGCGCTCGAGTGGCGCCGCCGCCGGCTCGGGTGCATCGGGTTGCGGCCGGGTTGCTAGACGGCGCCAGCCGCGGCGGCAGAGCGCATCGTAGACATCCATGCAAAATTCAGCGAACGACCTGTAGGTGGCCGGCTTGACCATGCCGGGCAGGCCGGTTTTGGCGGCAGTGTTCAGTTGCCGCTCGCTGACCCGTGCGTGCTTGAGGCCGTTGGCAGCGGATTTCCATGCCTGGGGACCATCGAGCATAAGAATGCGGATGTTGCGCACCGCGCAAAGGTGATTCAGGCGTCCGGCCAGAATCTCAGGATCGATCTCGGGATTGATGCGGCCTTGATCGTGAGCGGCGCCAAGCCCGGGAGGATCGAGAGCAATGATCTCGCAGGTGACGGAAGGGGCGGGCAGAGGCGAAGCAGCGCGGCTGAGAACGACCACGCCCAGATCGGACCAACGGCGGCAGGCGAGATCGACAGAGAGCACGGCCATATTTCTGAGAGTACGGCCGGAACGGGCTGCTGATGCACGAAGAATCGCGGGCGACACGATGCGCTGGCGCTGATTTGAGACTGCAGACCGAATTGGAACGGCCGGCGGCGCGTGCTACACTCCTGCCGTTATGAAAAATCTTACTTTGCTGGGATTGCTTTTGTGCCTTGGCGCGGGAATTGCATGGCTGGCCGCGCAGCAGAATGCTTCGCCGCACCCGGAAATGCGCGACGGGCCCACGCATGCGCCGCATCTGGAAAAACGCGGCGAGGCCACGCAGTTGATCGTCGACGGCAAGCCATTTTTGATGCTTTCCGGCGAGCTGCACAACTCGTCGTCTTCGAACCTCGAATATATGAAGCCCATTTGGCCGAAGCTGGAGGCGATGGGGCTGAACACCGTGGTGACGCCGCTGAGCTGGGAGCTGATGGAGCCGGCGGAAGGCAAATTCGATTTCGCGCTGGTCGACGGGCTCATCGGCCAGGCGAGGGAGACGCACCAGCGCATCGTGTTTCTGTGGCTGGCCACATGGAAGAACGGAAAGTCGAGCTACGCGCCGGTGTGGGTGAAGCAGGATACGCGGCGATTCCAGCGCGTGGTGGAGCATGGCAACGAGGTGGAGATTCTGAGCCCGCTGTGCGCGGCCACCAAGGAGGCGGATGCGCGCGCCTTCGCGGCGCTGATGCACCACATCAGGGAAGTGGACGGGACGACAAATAAGAATGGGCACACCGTGCTGATGATGCAGGTGGAAAACGAAGTGGGCGTGCTGGGCGACACGCGCGACCACTCGGAGGCAGCAAACCAGGCGTTCGCCGGCGCGGTTCCGGGGCAACTGACCGCGTACCTGGCGGCGCATCGCGAGGAGCTGGTTCCGGAGCTGCGGGACCAGTGGAATGCGAACGGCGCAAAGAGCGCGGGCACGTGGACCGAGGTGTTTGGCGAGGGCGAACGGGCCGACGAGATCTTCATGGCGTGGCAGTATGCGCGGTTTATGCACGGCGTGGCGGCGCGCGGCAAGGCGGAATACGACATTCCCATGTATGTGAATACGTGGCTTATGAAAGACAACGAGCAGCCCGGAGAATATCCCAGCGGAGGGCCGGAGCCGCGCGTACTGGACGTGTGGAAAGCCGCGGGACCGGGACTGGATGTGTACTCGCCGGACATCTACCAGCCCAATTTCGTGGAGTGGTGCAGGCGCTACCATCGTGACGGCAATCCGCTGTTGATTCCGGAGACGCGCGGCGGCGCGGCGGGCGCGGCGAACGTGTTTTATGCGCTGGGCGAGGAGGCTGGGTTCGGGTTCTCGCCATTCGGCATTGAATCGGAGGCTGGCGACGCAGATCCCCTGGGCGAGAGCTACAAGGCGATTGCGGCGCTGACGCCGCTGCTCGTGGAGCACCAGAGCGCCGGCGACGTGCACGGATTTGTGCTGGACCACGACCGTCCCTCGGTCAGCTTCACGATGAACGGGGTTACGCTGCATGTAAGCCTCGACAGCATTTTCGGCGGCCAGGCGGAGAGCGGCTTCGGGCTGATCATGGCCGATGGGAAGGATGGCTTTCTCGGCGTGGGCAAGGGATTTCGCGTAACGATCTCATCCAATCCCGGGAGCGGGCCGCAGGTGGGAATCGGCGCGGTGGAGGAAGGCAGCTTCGAGGACGGCAAGTGGATTGCGGGGCGCCGCCTGAATGGCGATGAGGACGACCAGGGAGAACACTGGAGGTTCGATCCACGGCAGGTGCGGACGGAGAAGATGACGCTATACCACTACCAGTAACGCGAAGCATTTGTTGCGCGAAAAAAGAAAGGGGGATGCATCGCGCATCCCCCGTTCCTGTTTGGCTTGCGCTCAGGTTAGAACACCAGGTGCAATCCGCCCTGCATGGAGCGGGCTGAGTTTTGCACGCTGTTCGCGAGGCCGAACGATGTCGAACCCGGCGACGTGTTGGCGGCCGCAAATTGCGGACGGTTGAAGGCATTGAAGGCATCGATGCGGAGTTGCAACAGGGCCCAGTCGCCGGCACGGAAACCTTTGAACATGGAAAAGTCCCAGTTGTTCTCATGGTCCTGCCGCAACAGGTTCTGCGGGAAATAGCGATAGTTGGTCGACCCGGGAGCGCCGGCCGAGTAAGCGGGAGTTGTTCCAATTGCACTCGCGTTCGTGGTCACATTGTAGATGGACGCGATGTTAAAGCTCGGAACCGAGGTGCTGTACGCATGCGGGTTGTTCGCAAAATCCTTCCAGCTTCCATTGCCCTGGTAAACGGAATTCGTTGACCACGCCAATACCGCGCCGGAAAGGTACCCATAGATCGTGGAGATCTCCCAGCCGCCCAGCCCTTCGTCGAGAATACGGTTGTGGTTCATCCACTGTTTGCCGATGCCGAAGGGCAGATCGTAGATGACCTGCGCATTGAGCTTGAGCGGGAAGTCGGAGGAGTTTTCCTGATAGTTGAGAGGGCCACCGGGGTTGTTCTGCGCTATCGCCAGCAGCTTGGAGTAGGTGAACGTAATGTTCATGTCGAGGCCGTACGACATGCGCTTCTGCAGCCGCGTGTTCAATGCGTTGAACTGTGTGCTGGCGCCGGGAACCAGGTCCTCGGTCACGCTGGTGTACTCCGGCCATGGGCTCAATGCCTGATTTGTCGAGATTCTTGCTGCCGTCAGCATGCCCTGGCTGTTGGTGTAGGGCGCCCCCAATCCCTTGAACGGATTGGCAATGCCGAAGCCGGTGCCCGTCGACGTCAGCGCATTGGACAGCGCCGTGTTGTTGTACAGACCCCTGTTCAGAAAGGGCAGAATCGGAACCGAACTGAGGGCATTGTTGTAGGTCGTGTGTACGCCGTGCGCCAGGATATAACCCGCTTCGATCATCCAGTTGGTCCCGAACTGATGCTGGATGTCGACGCTCACGCGCTCTGTATATGGAACCTTCACGGGAGCATCGAAGACCATGGCCTGGTCCAGGTTCTGGTTCATTCCGTAGGCGCTGCCCGTGACCTGAACGATGGGGCTGGCAGGAATGGCGCAGGTTGTGCAGGTTGGGAACGGATCGTCGATCAGCGTCCATGGCGTCTGTGCATTGGAGGTTACGGTGCCGTTTTGGACCACGGTGCTGGTGGCGGAGAATCCGTAGGTCTGTCCCGTATTAGCCGAGGAGCCGGAGTAGTCGCTGAAAGGATTGTTGTAAACGCCGATTCCGAGCCTGAATACGGTCTTCTGGTGCAGCGCATTCGGCGCCCAGGAGATGCCCACGCGGGGGCTCAAATAGATCGGTGCGGTTTTGTACGCGGACCGATTGGAAGAGGTTGCATAAATTGCGCCTCCCGTCGGATTAATGGAGGTCGGCAAATAGGCAAGGCTCGTGCTGCCCGCGTCGGCTGTCAATGCCGGGCCGTAGGCCGCGGCCGCAGCCGTGGTCATCGTGTTGGTTGCGGTGGGGCTCCAGCCGGCAACCGTGCGATTTTGGCTCTCTACCTCCGGCGTTTCATGCTCCATGCGCAGTCCCACGCTGATCGTCAGGTTGGAAGCCACCTTCCAGTCGTCCTGGATAAAGTACGCCTGGTACCAGTTGTTGTATTGATAGGCTTGATTGATGTTCTCGGTGCCAGCGCCGGTTGTGATGCCCATGTCAAACAGGGCATAGGATCCTCCAAAGGACACCGTATTGGCATTGGAGTTGTCATTCACCGCGATGGGATTGTTGGTCCCTGAGTTGCTGGTAAAGGTGAAAAGTCCATCCGCATCGCCGGGGCTCAGGTTCGACTGTTTCTGCGCGCGGATGTCGATGCCCGCCTTATATGTGTGACGGCCGCGGACCTTGGTGAACATCTCGAAAAGCTGGATCGTATCCTGGAACTCCAGCGATCCGGGCACTACGCCGATGGACACCGGCGAAACGCTGTCGGTGAAATTGATTCTCGGCATAGCAAATGCTGTGGAGTTGGCAGCAATGTATCCAGGGAGTCCAAAGGTCGTCGGACTCACGCCGCTGCTCTTCACTGCGTTCACGTTCTGATAACGGCTCATGCCCAGGCGGCTATCCAAAGTCAGGGTCGGGGTGAAGGTCTGGACATCGTCCACCACACCGCCCGAATAAATCTGGTCGGTGATGGTTCCTGTGGCCAGATCGTGGAAGTAATCGCTGCCCGAGGTGAGATATTTACCGCGGTGCGCCTCCCCGAAGATATGGTTCGATTGGCTGATGTTGTAGTCCAGCCGCAGGGAGTGCGACTTGTAGTTAGCAGGGTTGGGCGAATAAGTTGTGTAGTTGTTTTCGCCGGTTGAGGTCGCCGTGGCCGCAGAGTTCGGCGCGGGGACGTATTGCAGCAAATTGCGGGCGATCGGGTCGAGCGCGATACCGATTCCGCCGGCTGCATTCACGGCGCCCGCAAATTGATTATTGGGAATCTTGGCGCGCACAAACGTGCTGCCGCTGCCCGTGGATGAAAATGGATCGTACAGTTGATAGGTGGAACTGGCGGTGAGCAGCGCCGAGAAATCGGGATAGTCGGGCGTGCCGGACGCGTTGTCTGTACAGAACAGGCTGCCGCTGGCAGGAGCATTCTGACCGCGTTCGGCGCAGGTCGGCACTTCGCTCACCGTTGCGCTGGGCGGAGTCTCACCGATATATCCCTCATACGCGTATTCGAAGAAGAGCTTGTTTTTGCCGTTGAAGACCTTGGGAATCCACACGGGACCACCGATGGCGCCACCAAACTGGTTGTAGTGCGTATTGGTTACGGCAGCGCCAGGGGCCGTCAGAAACGGCTTGGCTCCGCCCACCGTGGTTCCCTGGTAAAACTCTGAGGCGGCGCCGTGATACTGATTCGTCCCTGACTTGGTGGTAATGTCGATGGTGCCGCCCGAGGTATCGCCCATCGAAGCGTTGGCATTGAATTCGTCGACGCGCACAGAACTTACCGAGTCCATCTGCGGGCTGAACAGCGCCGTGCGGCTGCTGTCCTGCATGTTCGGTACGCCGTTCAGCAGCAGTTCGTTCGACGAAGAGAGTCCGCCGCCCAGGGAGAAGTCATCGGCGGTCGAGCCCTGGAATGGTGTCGCCGCTACCGTGGCGTGCTTCATCTTCGGAATCGCCCCGTAGGCATCGCGCGCGAAACCCAGCGGCGTGCGCCCGTTGCTGGGTAGATCGGCAAGCTCATCGGCGGTCATTACCTCGCCCGTGGAGGCGTCTCCGGTGTCAAGCAATGCTGCGTCTGCGTGAACCGTAACGGAGGCGGATTCACTCCCCATCGCCATTTTCACGTTCACCGTCATGGTCTCCGCGGTGAGCACATTGATGCCGGTCTGCACATATTTCTTGAAGCCGGGAGCGTCGACAGAGACCTGATACTCGCCGGGGGCAAGAAAGGGCACATTATAGAAACCCTGCGCACCGGTTACGGTGTGCGAGGTTGCACCCGTGGCGGTGCTGGTTACGGCAACCGTGGCGCTCGCAATTGCGGCGCCGGTAGGATCCGTTACCTGCCCGGTCAACGCCCCGCGGAATTCCTGTGCGTAGGCGCACGATCCCACCAGAACGAGAAGTAACATTACAAAGCGCTTCACTAGATGCCTCCTATTCACTGTTGCGGTTATGCAAGGGCCGATGAGTTTGAATTCCCAGAGATCAATCGTGCGTCGCGCGTAACCCGGCACGCGGAAAAGCGGCCAGTAAAGCGACAGAGAGATCGATCACGAGAGAACGCCTCATGCGGAACCCCTTTGTTTTGCAACTGTCTTGCTATGCTGACAGTTAGCGATTACTGGAACATCCGCTAAGATAATGAGGCGGATATACGAGTGTCAAGATAAATCAGAGAACTAACAGCGCTCTTTGAAAGTTAAGGTCGTTGAATCCGTAAATTCTTTGAAATACGGGGAATCGCCCCGGGAACCCCGTCAGAATAGGCTGGTTTATTCCGCAGATCGGAACGAACGCTTCCGATTTCACGCGCCTTTCGCCACGCGCAGGAATACCGATCATCTCCCTTGCCGGCTCGTTCCTGAGAGATCGGGATGGGCGGAAAGGCTGGACCGCGACGGCATGGGAAAAGGGTCATGCGGGCAGGGCGCGCCAAGGATTGTCTTGAAGACGGAAGGAGTGAAAGATGGCTGATTGCAAAGGCGCCGTGGAAATTACTACCGCTAATTTTCAGCCGCTTCTCAAACCGGAATTCAGAGTTGCGAGGCGCGCACGGCAGCCTCGAGCACGGCCTTGCGAGTCTCTTCTTCGCGCTCGGGAGTCATGCGGACCATGGGCGTGGAGAGACTGATGGCTGCGACCACCGGACCTTCGGCGGGACGAAGTGCGGCGCTATAGCAGATGCCGCCCAGGATCGATTCCTGACGATCGCAGGCGACACCGGTGGAGCGAATCTGGGCGAATTCATCGAACAGGCGCGCGCGATCCGTGATGGTGAACTCAGTGCGGCGCGAGAGGCCGTAGACCTCAACGATTTGCTCGGCCAAGGCGCGGTCTTGAAACGCGGTGATGGCCTTGCCCAGCGCGCTGCAATGCGGCGGCAGGACGCGGCCGATGCGATTGGAGATGCGAATCTCATGAAAGGTTTCGATGGAATCGAGGACGTGGATGCGATCGTCGTAAAGGTAGGCCATGCTGGCGGTTTCATTGAAGCGCCGCGTGAGCCGCTCCAGTTCGGGACGCACCCTGTCGCGCAGCGCGTTGGCCTGCTCAATGAGCCAGCCAAAACGGAGCTTGGGCGCGAGCTGGTAGGTTCCGTCCACAGCCTGCTTCAGGTAGCCGTGCTTTTCCAGCGTCAACAAAACTCGGAACAGCGTGGACTCGGGAAGGCCGGTCGAGAGGCCGATTTCCTTAAGCGCCAGCGGCGCCTTGCCGTCGAAGCAGTCGAGGACTTCAAGCGCGCGGCCGATGGAACGCAGGTAATACTGCTCGTTGGCTGCCGAGTCGCTGGAGTGAAGAGCCCATTTGGGAATGCGCCGACGCGTGGTCTTGCGTTGCGTGGAGGAGAGCTCTGTCTTGCCTTTCATCGAAGGGCCGCACCTTTACTTTGAGACGGTGTTTAGCGTGTTCTTGCAATTTATACGCTGTTTGGACCATTGCGCGCAATAATTTTCATTTTTTAGATTTGGTTTGACACTATGGCGGAAGCTGAGTAGAACAGGCTTTGCCCGGTGATGGGCCCGGTTACGGCGGTTCTCCAATTCGTGTGGAGTCTTGAGGACAGTGCAATGTGGCGTTTTCTTAAGGAAGACGCCACTTGAGGGCTGCAGCTCCGCTTTACACCGATTGGAGAACCGCTATAGCCGCGGACTGGCGCTCAAGGTGCGGGAAGGAACTGACGACCCTGAGCCGCCGGGAAAGTGAGGAGCAATGGATCGCAGAGAACTGATAAAAATGGGGGCCGGAGCAGTGGTGACGGGGTTTGCTTCCAGCGCCTCGGCTACGCCGGCAAGCCCCGCCAATGACAAAGTTGAGCAGTGGGGCATTTTTAGCACCCAGGCGCATGGGCCTTCGGCCGGGAATCCCTTTGTGGATGTTCAGTTTGGCGCGCGGTTTACGCTGGGCCACCGGAGCGTGGACGCAGCGGGATTTTATGACGGCAAAGGGGTCTACAAAGTGCGATTCTCGCCAGACATGGTGGGGCGCTGGAGCTTTGAGACCGCCAGCAACGTGAGTGAGCTTGCCGGCCTGACCGGCGGCTTCGAGTGTGTTGCACCGGCGGCAGGCAATCGCGGACCGGTGGGGACGGCGCACCAGTTCCACTTTCAATATGCCGACGCAACACCGTACTTCCCGTTCGGAACCACCTGTTACTCGTACGGTTTTATCGGCGCGCCTTACGGCGACGAGACACTCAAGAACCTGAAAGATGCTGGATTCAACAAGGTGCGTATCTGCCTGCTGCCCAAGCCACTGGGAAAACTGCAGCCGGTGGCCATGCCTTTCGAGAGGATTGGCCAGGCGCAGCCGCCGGGCGCGGAGAATCTGGCGGACAACGGAACAAGCACGGAGAAATTCGATCTGGCGCGGTTCAATCCGGCGTACTTTGAGCATTTTGAGGCGCGCATTCAGGATCTGATGGCTGCCGGCATCGAAGCGGATGTGATTCTGTTCCATCCCTACGATGCATGGGGATTCAAGGCCATGGGAGCGGAAGCGGACGACCGCTATCTGCGCTATGCGGTGGCGCGGCTTTCCGCATACCGGAACGTGTGGTGGTCCATCGCCAACGAATACGACCTGGTGCGCTCGAAAACCATGACCGATTGGGATCGCTTCTTTCGCATCGTGCAGGAGGGCGACCCGTACAGCCGGTTGCGGTCGATTCATCACAGCCGCGTGGTCTACGACCACTCCAAGCCATGGTGCACGCACGCCAGCTTGCAGGAATACGACTTTGAAAAATCGCCGGAGCGGATGGCGGCCTGGAACAAGCCCATCATCTACGACGAGATTCAGTACGAAGGCAACATTGCGCGCCGCTGGGGCAATCTTTCGCCGGAGGAGATGACGCACCGCTTCTGGCGCGCCACGGTGTACGGCGTGTACGCGACCCATGGGGAAACGTATATGGTGACGGATGGGAGCCCCGCGGACTCGAGCCCAGTCTGGTCCGATGCGGGCCAGCTGCATGGAACCAGCGCGGCGCGCATCACGTTTCTGCGCAAGCTGCTGGAAAAAACAGGCACCACGGGCCTGATGGCAGCCGAGAACCCGTATTATCTGAATGCCGGCAATCCCGGCGCGGTGATTCTTTACTATTTCGATTATCACTGCGTGGGCGAGTACGAGTTTCCACTGCCGGAGAAGGTTGAGTTCAAGGCGACGATGATCGATCCGTGGGCGATGACGGAATCGCCACTGCCCGGAACCTTCAGCGGCAAAAGCAAGATCACCCTTACCGGCAAGCCGTACATGGCTGTGCTGTTTGTGAAAAACTAGCTTCCAGCATTTAGCTTCCAGCTTCCGGCGCTGCGTGCCGGGTTCGGCAGTTGCGGAGAAATCATGGATTCGCGGTCCAGGGATTGCTGCCGCGGACGCGAAACGGGATTGAAAGCGATGAAACGAACAGAGTGGATGAGGATGCGTTTTGCGGCAGCTTTTTGTGCAGCAATTTTCATTCTGTCAGCGAGTGCATCGGTCAGAGCAACGCAGGTTGCGGTGGTCACCGCTAAGGGCGCGTCAGCGCGCGAGCTCTACGGCGCGGAGAAACTGCGCTCCGCGCTGGCGGAGTTGAAGGCGGCGCCGGCGGGTGCACGCGTGCTGATCGCGGTGCGCAGCGCGCCGGAGCTCGCGCACTTCGATCGACTCGCGTACTCCGATCTGGCCGAGTTCTGGCCGCAGGCCGAGGAAGCATTTCTCATCAAGCAGATTGGCAAGACGTGGATCGTTACGGGCTCCGATCCCTCGGGCGTTCTCTACGGCGAACTGGAGCTGGCCGATCGCGTCCGCGCGGCGAAGGCGCTGCCCGCGGGGATCGACGACATGGAACATCCGGCGCTGAAGCTGCGCGGAACCTGCATCGGAATGCAGAAGCAGGAGATCACCTACGACGACGCCGAGTACGACTATCCCTACACGCCACAGAATTTTCCGTTCTTCTACGACAAGGCCGCGTGGATCAAGTATCTCGACATGCTGGCCGAGGAGCGCTACAACACGCTCTACCTTTGGAACGGCCATCCCTTCACCAGCCTGCTGAAGCTGCCGAAATATCCCGAGGCGCAGGAGTTGCCCACGGCGCAACTGGACGAGAACATCTCCCTCTTCAAGTGGCTCACTGCGGAGGCCGACCGGCGCGGCATCTGGGTGCTGCAGGGTTTCTACAACATTCATCTTTCGCACACGTTTGCCCGCGCGCATCATCTTCCGTATCATTTGTCGGCTCCGAATGCCGAGGCCAGCGCGTACACGCGTTACGTGATCGCGGAATTTGTACGCGAGTATCCGCACGCCGGCCTGATGATGACGCTGGGCGAGGCGCTGAGCCCGCGCTACGGTGCGGAATGGCTTTCGCAGACGATCATTCCCGGCGTCCAGGATGGTCTGAAGGCGCTCGGCATCACCCGTGAACCCCCTATTGTGGTGCGCGATCACGCCACCGACATCGACGCGGTGCTGAAAGCCGCACTTCCGCTCTACTCGAACATCGATACTTTGTCCAAGTGGAATGGCGAATCGCTGACGTGGACCAACGTGCGCGGACCGGTGCTCGACCAATTCAAAATGCTCGCTGAAGCCTCGAATGTGACTATTGCCAACGTGCACCTGCTCTCGAATCTGGAGCCGTTCCGCTGGGGCGACCCGGATTTTGTACGGCAGACGGAGGCGAACTTTCAGCGCATTGGCATCGAAGGGCTGCACGTGTATCCGCTGCGCTACTGGGATTGGCCGTATGCAGGCGACAATACGCAACCGCCCTTACTCCAAACTGACCGCGACTGGATTTGGTTTGCGTCGTGGGGGCGTTACGCGTGGAATCCGAATCGCGATCCCGAGAAAGAGCATGCGTACTGGGTGTCGCGCTTCGCGGAGAAATTCGGATCAGCGGAGGCCGGCGAAAGAATCCTCGCTGCCTACACGCTCGCCGGACCTTGCCAGCCAAAGCTGTTGCCGCGCATCGGCATCACGGAAGGAAACCGCCAGGCGCTCACGCTGGGCATGACCATGCCGCAGTTGATCGATCCAGCGCGCTTCAATCCCGCGGTACCGCTGTGGACGGGCGACGCGCCGCCGGGCGAGCGGCTGGAAGATTATGCAGCCGAAGAGGTGAATCACAAACCGCACCAGGGCGAGACGCCGATTGGCGTAAGCGACGAAACTGTCGAGGCATCGCGGAAGGCATTCGACGCAGCAAGTGCGGCCGAACCGTTTGTGACAAAAAACAAGGCCGAGTACGGACGCATCGTCAACGACATGCGCGCGATTGAACTGCTCATGGAGTTCTACAATGCGAAGACCAAGGCGGCGGAGCAGGTGCTGCTGTACGGATACGATCACGATGCGGCGCATTTGCGGCAGGCTGAAACATTGTTGGCCGAAAGCGTGGACCATTTTCGCGAGTTGACTGCGATTGCCGGCCCCGCGTATCGAACAGCGACGAGCATGGAGACGACGCAGCGCCAGATTCCATTCCGCGGCGGCATGAACCAGTATCCCAACTGGCAGCAGTGCCTGCCGATGTATGAGAAAGAGCTGGCCACGTTCCGCAAGCGGCTGACGCAGTTGAACTCCGGCGCAAAGATCGACGAGAACACACCTGCTGAGCCGCTGCCGCAGATCGCGTTCACGCTCAAGCCCGGCGCGGGCGAGGCATTCACCGTGGAGAAAGGCGCGAATCTGTTCGTGGGCGTGAATGCAGCCATCAGCGATCTGGCGCCGGAACTTGCCGGGATGAAGGGAATCCGCATTTCACCCAGCGAAGGCGGAACGCTGCACTTCGATCTTGCGCAGCCGGCGCAGATCCTGGTTGGATTTGTGAACAACGCGTCGAAGAAGAACTCGGTGCTCGATCCTGAAACCGAGCAGTGGAACCTGGTGTTGCTGAATGCGATTGCGGCGCCGAGGGTTCCGGCCATGGCAATGTGGGCCAAGCCACTTCCAGCCGGCGCAAATGAACTCGACATCGGCAAAGGGCAGTATGTTGTCCTCGGTTTTATTCCTGCCGATGACCATGTGGCTCCGCATGTGAACTTCGCGCAGACGGGCAGCGGCGGCGGCCCGCCGAATCTGGACTGGCTGTTTGAGTGAAAAACAGCGATCAGCTTTTAGCCCTTAGCTATTAGCTCGGTTGAGGAAATGCGCTCGAAATTGCTATGGGACATGCGGCGCTGGTGTTGATGGGGGCGGCGCAGTCGCCGGCGCATCGTGGCGCGCAAGCAGCCGGGCCGCTTCTTCATCGGTAATGTGCAGAAAACTTCCGTGCTTTGAATACGGCGGCAGCGAAGTTTGCGCGGTGATGTCCTGCCAGTGCTTCCAATCGGTGGTGGCCACGGCTTCATAGCGGGCGCGCGGCGCGCGATAGTGGTCGTAGAAGACGATATATTGATTGCCGACCTGGATGGCCGAGGGTCCTTCCGACCAGCTTTCGTTGATGGGGCCGGAGATGTTGCTCCACGGCCCTTCAAGCGTGGGCCCCGTTGCGACGCGCTCCTGAAAGGTGAGTGGATCGTAGGTTTGCTCTTTGAAGATGAGCCGGTAGGGGCCGGTTGTGCCGTGAAAAATTGTGGCGTCAATGGTGACGTAGCCGGGATCGAAGAAGATCGCGGGCTTCGAGAAGGTCTCGAAATCCGGCGTCAGCGAGAACCAGATGCGATTGCCGTCCTGAGAATCCTTCATGGAACTCGACCAGATGAGAAGCCATTGTTTTTTCGTCGCGTCCCAGTAGGTCTCCGGCGCCCACACGTTGTTGGTGGCGGGAAAATCTGCCATGATGGGAACATTTTTCTGAGCGGACCATGTGAGCAGATCGGGCGAGGAGGCGTAACCCAGCGAGCTGCCGCGCCAGTTCCAGGTCCACACCATGTGAAAGAGTCCATCGGGCCCGCGCGTCAAGAAAACATCGCGCATCAATTCTCCTCTTTGCGCAGGCGCGTCGCCCGTTTGCGCGGGGGCGACCCACGGTTGGCCGTCGTTGAGCGGCGTGTAATGATAGCCGTCGCGGCTGAGCGCAAAATAAATGCCCTGATTACCGGGCTCTTTGAAGTAGATGAAGAGCCAAGCGCCGCTCGTCGAGTTGACCGGCCGCTGTTGAGCGCAGGATGGTGTGATGGCAGCCGCGAGGATCAGCAAGAATGTTAGTTTTTGCAGGCAGTTTTGTTTCATTGCCGGGAATCCAGTCGAGAACGCATTCTTCACTTTCCTGCCGGAGGAAAAGCAACCGCAGATCCTTCGACTTCGGTCGCCAAGGCGACCTCCGCTCAGGATGACAGGGGCAGAGGAGCGCGACTCCGTCATCGTTTTGCCTCGTCGAAGTTATAGTCGACGAGCGTCTTGCCGCGCCAGTGGGATTCGGCGGTTTGTTTTCCGGCCGCATCGAAGAGTTGCCAGGTCCATTGGCCGTCCGCGCCGTAGATCTTCTGCCACTCTTTTGATCCGTCGGCGCGATAGAAGACTTCGTCGCCGATCTTGCGGCCGAGATGGAATTCCGCGGTCCACTGCCGCGCGCCGTCTTCGAAGTAAAACGCCTGCGGTCCTTCGAGCAGAGTACGCCCGTCATTCGCGTGAGCCGTGCCCCATTCGGCTTTGAGCTTTCCGTTGGGCCACTTTTCGACGTGCTTCATAACCGGGCCGATTGAATCCGGATCAGGCGACTGCGCGGCATCCGGCGCGAGAATCCACGCTTCATTCAGCTCGATCTCGTAGTTCACGGTGTTCTTCGACGTGGCGATGTGAATCACGCCATCGGGGCCCTGCGTGGCTGTCACGTAGCCCACGGTGAGAATGGCGGCGGGCAGCCGCCTCTGCTTCCAGGTCTTGCCGTCATCGCTGGAGAGTGCGACGTATGCGCCGTCCTTGTGCAGATGTTTTTCGTTGTGAGGATTGAAATCGGCTACGAAGAAGAGATGGCCCGAGGCGAGACGAATCACGCTGGGCCGCTCGCCGCTGGCAAGTGGGTCGAAGATCGTCTTCGATTTCACCCAGGTCTTGCCGCCGTCGGAACTGGTGGCGAGTGGCATGCGGCCATCGATGTTTGAGTTTTTCCCGCCGAAGCCGAGAATGTCGCCGTTTTCCGCCATCACGATCGTGGTGTGACGACCCGCGGTGCGCCCACCGGTGTCGAGCCACGTTCGGCCGTTGTCGCGCGTGGCCCAAACTGCAGAGATGGAGCCGTTGCCATCGTCATCGCGCCCCGTGGAGTCGGTGGGGATGTAGATGGTTCCATTTTTCGCGCGCACGATGGAATTGATGGGTTGGGAGACGTAGCGGCCGATGGGCGCGGTGAAGTGGGGAAATTCAATCGACGCCCACGTCGCGCCGTTGTCCTCGGAAGTGGTAAAGGCGAACGGCAGCGCGCCGATGAGGCGCGGGAAACCGAAGAACAGCCAGAGATGCCCGCGATCGTTCCAGAAGACCGGCGCGGCGCAGGCGGCATCGGCAAAGTCGGGCCAAGGCTCCGGCATGTCCCAGTCTTCAGCGCCGGCGCGGCGGCGCATTACCATCACGGTCTGGTCGGGATCGTCCTCGTTGCGTGGCGTGTTGTAGTACGCGGCAACCACGTCGCCGTTGGCAAGCACCTGAATGGCGGAGTTGTGATAGTTAATGCCGAGTCCGGGCGCCAGGCCGGCGCGCCAACCAATATCCGGCATCGATTTTCCATTGAGGTTCGGAAACAGTTCATGCACGCGATAGAAGGGCTTGGCAGGATCGGGGCCCGCAGCGATATCGACCGGCGTTTGCTTCACATCGGTGAAAAAGAAAAATTGCGCGGCAGGCGAAGGGTGCGGCGTGGGGCTCGGGGCTTCAACTACGCGGAATCCGATGTTGCCTTCCTTCGACGCGTAGCTTGGCGCCATACTGGCGCGATTGGCGGAGCGCATGAAATACGGCGCGGTTGCGGGAACCATCTCGCCCGGTTTCGATTTACGGAAATCGAGACCGCCTCCGCGCACGACACGAAAGTATCCGTGCTGCGGACCGGTGGGATCGATTTGCGCGGCGGAGGGATACGGGCCGTACCAATCCGCGACCCACTCCGGCGTGCCTTCGCCCAGGACTACGCCCCATGTGTTGGTCTGACCCGGGCTGGGCGGCGTGTCGCCGGTGAAAAACGGAGTTTGCGTGCCCGCGCGTGCCACGTATTCCCACTCGGCTTCGGTGGGCAGCCGCCAGGGCTTGCCGGTTTTCTTCGAGAGCCAGGCGCAAAAGGCGACGGCTTGTTGGTAGCTGATGCCGGCTGCGTAATCGGGATACGCGGCGACCGGTTGGTAGGAGGGATCGAACTGCTGGAACTCTTTGACGGTGACGAGATGCGTGGCGATGGAGAAGGCGTGCGTGATGGTGACGGGATGCGCGGGGACCTCGTCGAAGTCGCCGTGTACGGGGCGCGTTGACATAACGCCGAAGCCGTTGACGACGGCGGGTGAGAGTGCGACGTCGTCGGCGCCCATGGTGAACGATCCGGCGGGAATCTGCGCCGTGGGGATGGAGGGCACGGACTGCGCGAGCAGCGGCGCGATTGTGAGACCGGCCGTCAACAGAATCAGGAATGCAAATTTACGCACAACAAATGCTCCCTCAGAGGCTTTTGGTTCCTCAAAAAGAAATGTCCTCGCACCGTCCCTACGGGACTCCCTAAATCCTTTGTGGTATCCGCTTTCCCCACGCTGAAGCGCGGGGCTAACAAACATTGCGCCTCCGGCGCGCTAGTCAGGACACAACTTATGCAGGTTTAAGCGAGGCCCCTCCTTCTCGTGATGTGAATTCAGTGCGGCAGTTCGGCTTCCAGCGGGCCGAGCGTGGCGCGGCTAGCGATCTTCTTCCCGTCGACAAACAGTATGAGGCCGCGTCCCTGCCGATAATGCTTTCCGGTTTCGTCGTAGACAATCGCGAGCAGATGGCCGTGATAGGGAAGACCGTCCACGGCAAAGTACGTCCAGGCGCCCGCAGGCAAAAGCGGATGCAGGTCGATCTTCGAATCCGCGCGTGGCCGCAGGCCGATGAGTCCCGTGATGAGCGGATCGGCGAATCCGGAATGATTGTAGTAGTTTCCGCGTCCCACCTGCCTGTTCCTGGCAATGAGCATGTCTTTCGCGATCCACTCATTGGTGTCGGCGTCGAGATCTTCGTCGATCCAGTCGATGAGGCGACCGCTGGGCAGTTTGATGTGCTGCGACAGAACATAGTTCGCGAATAACTGGTAGTACTGCTGCTTTGCGATGTACGGCTGTGCGGGACCGTTGAGCAGGTTGGCCAATGCCAGCAGCGTTTGCGTGGTGGCGTAAGGCCATGAGGGGCCGTTCCATGTGCACTGATCGTCAGAGGCGAAGCGGAAACGCGGACTGCGCCGCTCGGCGGTGGTGGGTCCGTATTTGCCGGCGAAGCCATCGGGATCGAAGAGCTGCTTCCAGGCGATGGCGTGGCCCGGCGTGGGCGCGTAAAACTGCCAGGGAATATAGCCGATGAGTTCGCGCACGCCGGCAAGCTGGAGTTGTGTGCCGGGGTCCTTGAATCTTTTCTCATTACGAATGCCGGAGTCGGCAGCGGGCGAAAGGTCTTCGTAGAACTCGTCTTTGGGATTCCAAAGTCTGGTTTCGATCAGATGCTCGAGCGTGCCGGCCCTGGCATCGTATTCGGCGGAGACTGCCGGTTGTTGCGACCCGCGCGCGAAATCCGCAATGGCGCGCGCATCGGCAAGCATATAGCTGTTCAGCGGGGTGCGATAGCCGTCGCCGCCGATGGATTTCTCCATGGCATCGCGGGTATCGATTTGCCAATACATGCCAACGGCGGGATCGAGATGATCGTTCCAGGCTTTGTAGTTCGCGATGAGATCGGAAAGCAGATCCGTGCCGAGCTTCGTGTCGCCCGTGGCCTCCGTTACCAACCGCACGCTCCACGCAAAGGGGAAGCTATAGGCGCGCGGATTTGCCTTGGGACTGCCCCAGAACCGCGCGTAATCCTCCGCGATGTTGCGGTTGCGCAACCAGCGCGCCTCGCCGAGATGAAATGGTGCAGCGTCGGGCAGAACGCCGTTGTTGGGAAGGTCGGGGCGGTGCAGCCATTCGGTGATGAGGATGCCGTAGTCGGCTGTTTGCTCAATGTGCTTCTCGAATGAGTACCAGCGGAAGTAATACATTTCCTCAAACTGTTTGTTCGAAGAATCAAAGAGTGGGACGTTGGCGGCGATCCACGGCCATGCGTCGGCGGGTTGCTGGCCAGTGGCTTCGCGCTCGTCGTCCGCGAACTGATTGACGTAATGTTGATAGTCGCCGGCGTGGAGGACGGCAAAGGGCTGCCCCGGCGAGGATGGCTGGGCGAATGCGGCGGCGGGGAGAAGCGTGAGAGCGAGTGCGAATTGGAGAAATCGTTTCATTGATGAATCCCGACAATCACGATAAATGGTTGTGCTAACGCTCTGACCTCATAATTTCTTAGCGATCAACGGACGAGCGCAGGTCTGGAGACCGGCGCTACAAGCTTACCGTTGAGGCGCTCGAGAATTCTGCGCGCGTCGCCCAGCCAATCTCCGGCCGCCTGCTTGAGGCAAGAAATGTCGTTGGCGCAGAACAAAAGATCGATGCCAAGCTCAAGCCAGAAGGCGAATTCGTCGGGCGCACAGGCCGTGGCGACAGATTTGTTGTGATTGCGGGCGGCTTTGACGATTTTTGCCGCGGCTGCCTGCACTGCAGGGTGCGATGTTTGCGAAGGCAGACCGAGGCTGGCGGCGAGATCGGCCGGGCCGATGAAGAGATCGACATCGGGGACCGCGGCCAACTCCTCGACGCGTTCCAGCGCCGCGCTGCTTTCGATCTGCGCCATGAGGCAAAGGTCTTTGTTGAGGCCCTGCTGCTGGGCGACGACGGGGCTGGGGATGCTGTAGTTGACGGCGCGCGACACGGAGAAAAAGCCGCGACTGCCCGCGGGAGCAAAGCGCGCGTATTCGCGCAGTTCCTGCATCTGTTCGGGCGTTTCAATCATGGGAACGTCGAGAATATCGGGCCCGCATTCGGCGCCCTTGAGCACGTTCTCGCGGCGCACATCGGGAATGCGGATCATGGTCAACATGCCGGTGCCGGCGGCCATGCGGCAAAGGTCGGCGGCTTCAGCAAAGGTGATGTGACCGTGTTCCATCTCGATCCAGATCACCTGGTAGCCGAGATGCGCGCAGATCTCAAGAAAGATGGGATCGTAAAAGTAGACGGCCGCGCCCAAAAGAGTTTTGCCGCCGTTGTCCTGAACAGCTTGCTGCAAACGATTCATGGAGTATCTCCCAATGGAATGGATTGCGGGCTGGAATGCTTGCGAGCGGCAAGCCAGCTCCAGAGTGTTTGGCTTGAGGAAAGACTTTGGGGCGCGGGGAAAAGAGCCGCGCAAAGCAACCCGGTGGCAAGGAGCAGAAGATTGCCGAAGACGCCGATGGTGTATTCGCTCCACGGGTAGTTGTAGCGATGAAGGTTGAGCATCTTGCCGCCGTCGAGAGTGAGCGTAGCGTAGGCGGTGAAAAGCAGGTTGACCACGATACCGGCGACGGCGCCGAAGCGGCCCGCACGCGGCGAAAGAAAGGCCAGCAGAAACAGCCCCGCCAAGCCACCGGCGACGATGGCGGTGGCGGCATAATAAAGCGCCAATGCGGAGCCATGCGTGGAACTGAGGCGGAGCGCGACCGCGATGGCGAGAAAGCCGCACAGGACGACGGCGAGCTTTCCGAAGCGCAGGCGCTGTGCATCGTTGTGGCGCGGGAAAAAGTGCGAGTAGAAATCTTCAACCAGGATGAGGCCCAGGCAGTTGAGATCGGAGGCGAGCATGGACATGGCTGCGCCGAAGAGTGCGGCGAGGAAGAGGCCGGCCACTCCGACCGGCATCTGCGTGACCATGTAATAGGGAAACACCTGATCGGCACGCGTGATGGCGGCAGGCAGCGACTGGCCCGAGAGACGGTAGAAGGCCCAGAGCAGCGAACCGATGAGCATGAAAGCCGTCCACACCGGCAGGCAGAGCGATGCGCCCATGGCAATGCCGCGCAGGGCGGAGCGGTCGGATTTGGCGGCCAGGTAACGCTGTACCACGGTTTGATCGGCCGTGTATTTCTGCAGGTAGTAGAAGAAGCCGTAGAGCGCCATGGTCCAGAAAGTGGGCCGCGCGAGGTCGAAGTCAAAGCTGCCCAGGCTGGTTTTGTGATTCGCGGCAATCAGATGAAACATGGCGGCGGGCCGCGCGTGTGGGGAAAGCAGCAACAGGATGAGCGTGATGGCGATTCCGGTCCAGAGCAGAAAGCCCTGCACTACGTCGGTCCAGATAACGGCGCGCAGGCCGCCGATGAAGGTGTAGAAGATGGTGATGACGCCGAGGCCGATGATGAGAAACGCGATGGACCAACTGGTAAATCCCGCAACGGCGAGCGCAAGCAGATAAAAGACAAAACCCATCTTGGCAAAGTGGCCCGCAGCAAAGGCGAAGGAGGAATACATGCGCACGGCGGGGCCAAAGCGCTTGCCGAAGTATTCGTAGACTGACATCGACACCGCATGGCGGAAGAAGGGCACGATGATGGGGCCGATGGAGAGAATCACGAAGACAAAAAGAATGCCGGGCACGAGCAAATTCCAATCGCCCGCGTAGGCCGCGCCGGGGAAGGCAATGAAGGTGAGGCTGGTGATGATGGTGGCCAGCAGCGAAAGCCCTGCGGCCCAGCCGGGCACGGTGCGCCCGGCAATGAAGTAGGAGTCAGTGGTTTTCTGGCGCCCCGCGACACGAATGCCAATGCCGACGAGGGTGATCATGTAGGCGGCAATGATGAGAGTGTCGGCGAGATGCATCTTAGCGCACGCTCCCAGAATTTGCGGATTGGGCTTGAGCGGAGCCGGCTGCCGCGCCTGCGAGAGCAAGCTTGCCTTCAGCCATGCTGACAGCGAGGCGCATGGCCGACTTCATATTGGTGGCATCGGCCTGGTTGCGGCCGGCGATATCGAAGGCCGTGCCGTGATCGACGGAGGTGCGAATGATGGGCAATCCGAGCGAAACATTCACGCCGCCGGTGAAGTCGATGAGCTTCATGGGAATGTGGCCCTGGTCGTGATACATGGCGACGATGAGATCGAATTCGCCGCGCAGGGCGCGGACAAAGATGGTGTCGGGCGAGTGCGGTCCGGAGCAATCGATGCCGAGCGCGCGCGCCTCCTCGATGGCGGGTGCGATGATGGCGGCGTCCTGCGCGCCGAAGAGTCCATGCTCACCGGCATGGGGATTGAGGCCGCAGACAGCAATGCGCGGAGCGCGGCGACGCATCCACAGGAGCGCGTCATTACCCAATTTGATGGTCTCAACGATGCGCGCGCGATCGAGCTTGCAGGCCTGCTCGAGGGGAATATGCGTGCTGACGTGGATGGTGGCCAGCTTCTCGGAGTAGAGCAACATGCGCGGCTCCGATGCGCCGGTCAGCTCGGCAATGTATTCGGTGTGACCGGAGAAAGCGCGGCCGGAGAGCGTAACCGCCTCCTTATTCAGCGGCGCCGTAACCATGGCGTCGGCCTCGCCGCTCATGCAGAGTTCCACGGCGCGACGGACATAGGCGATGGCCGCGAGGCCGTATTCCGCGCGAAGCTGACCGAAGGCAACGGTGTGATCGGGGGGCAGCGTGCCGGTTTCAACAAGAGTGCAGGGCAGCGTGGCCGGGTCAATGCCGGAAAGACGGCCCGCAGCGTGGAGCGCGGCCGGGTCGGCAATCAGGATCCACTGCGCAAGCGAGGCAACGGAGTCATCGCGGAGCGCCTTGAGGGCAATTTCGGCGCCGATGCCGGCAGGGTCTCCGATGCTGATGGCGATGCGCGCAAGCCTGTTCATGCCGGACCTCGAAGCGCGTTGAGAATTTCACTGAAGACCGCGGGCGCGCCAAAACCGCCGGATTTCGTGATCACGATGCACCCTTCTGCCATGCCGCCCTGCACAATGCCCCAGGGAATTCCGGGCGCAAGCTCTCCATGGAGGATAAAAGAGTGGGCGCCGAGCGTGCTGGCGACGAGCAAGGCGGTGTCGCCTCCGGTGAGAATCAGCGCCTGCGGCGCGAAGGTGCGGAATGCGTGGAGAATGCGCGCGCGATCGCGGCTGTTGTAACGGATCCGCAGCACCTGAACGGCGCGAGAGTCGACGCGATCGAGGAGTTCAAGCTGGAGCTTTGTAACCGGATGGTCTGATCCTGCAATAAGGAGTGTGCGTGAGGCGGCGGGCGGCGGCACACGGCGGATGCGCCGGGCGGCGCGGGCGGCGAGAGCCTGCGCCAGGCCGGCAGATCCCGCAAACAGGAGGCCGGGAAACTTTTCCGCAGCGCGGACGAGCGATTCCAGATCCGATTGCGTGGAACTGTCGCACAAGAGCACGGGCTTAGCGGCGTGGAGCGCTGAGGCAAGCTCTTCGGGACGAGAAACGAGAGCGATAAGGCTTCGGCTTCTCTGCGGAAAGAGGCTGGCAATGTCGATCTGCGTGCGCCGGCCGGTGGCATCCTGAATTTCCAAGATGCCGTTGCGCACGGTGCGGCCTGCGGCGGGAAATGCAGGGGCCAGCAGGACGGCGCGCGATGCGAAGGCGCGATGCGCGGCCAGAATTTCAGCGGCAAAAGGGCCACGGGCCGCGGAATCAATCTTCTTGAACAAAAGTGTCTGAGGATTGGAGGCGAGTGCCGCGGCAGTGCGCGCTACGATGCGCGACGCCCTGGCCGGCGAGAGCGAGCGGGAATCCGTATTGAAGGCCTGCACTGGCTCTGTGGCCGGAAACGATGCTGCTGCGCCAAGCCAGACGCGCACCGCTCGGCCGGTGCGAAGGAATGCCGCGGCCGCGTCGCAGGCGCCCGTCAGGTCGTCGGCCAGAAGAACGATGTGCTCCGGAAGCGAAGTCGCGGAGGGAACCGATTTATGAAGCGGATTTTGAGTGACGGTAGGCATTCGGGCGGCGGCGCTTTATTTTCGAGAGTATACGATTATTTTCTAATTTTCGGAATGATGATTTTGGAGGGGGCGTTCCGTGCCGGGTCAAGGTGCGGGGTTCGGTAAGAAAATGCGGCCTTCTGAAAGCCGGTACTCCACCGTATTGCTGCCCATTAAATTTTTAGAATCAACAAATTCAACAAAGAGATCAATGAATGATTGCGCGCTCGACGAGCCGGCCCTGCGAGCCTCTGCTTCGCTTCAAGCACCGGCTTGAAAGTTGGAAACTCCCGGAGCCGCTACTGCTCGGAGCCAAGGCACAATCGGGGACGGCCAAAAAACCGGCACCACAGCCAATCCGCACCGCGGAATGGACGCCGGTGGGACGACGTGGGGCAGGAGCCAGACTGAAGCGAATGTACGCGGGGCAAAAAAGAAGGGGACGGTTGCCAAACGGCCCCCGTCCCCTCGATTGGGTCACACAAAGGAGGCTAGAACGTGATCTTGGTATAGAACTGCATCTGGCGTGGATCACCGTAGGCGCTGGCATAGCCAAAGCTGGTACCTTGCGAAGTTGGCGACCAGCCGCTGCCGATGGTCATGACATTCGGGTGGTTGAAGACGTTGAAGGCCTGCGCGCCGAGCTTGACATTCGCCCATTCGCGGACGGCGAATCCCTTCTCGACGCTCATGTGGAAGGCGACTTCCTTGGGGTCTCGCAGCGATCCGACGGACGCGGTGCCGAAGTAGCCCCAGGCCGGATGTGTGAAGTTGGTGAAGGAGTAGAGAGGCGCCTGTCCCAACTGCAGCTTGCCATTGGTGCCGTGATTGCGAACCAGACGTCCTGCGGCATTGGGGCGCGTGGCAAGGCCGCTGCTGTAGGTCGGCGTCTGTGCAAAGCCGCTTTCGACGGTGCCGTAGGAGTCGAAGTTCCATCCGCCGAGCAGTTCCTTGCCCAGCATATTGTTGGCCCAGCCCGGAACCGGAACGTTGTAGACCACGGAGTAGACGAAGACGTTCGGACGGTCATAGTCCGGGCGTCCGTAGTCACCCATGGGATTGTTGGAGTTCTGGAAGCTGCCGCTGGAGCTGTACGCAACCTGCGTGCCTGACGCGTTCACATCGCCCAACGCCTTGCTGAAGGTATAGGAGACGTGCGCTGTAACGTCGCGCATTTTCTGTACATAGCCCACGAGTAGGCCGTTGTAGTTGGCCACGCCGAAGCTGACGCCGGTGGAAATTGTTCCGTAGCCGGCGTAGGGGCGATAGTAGTTGCTGATGGTGGGGGTCGCAGTGTAGGTGGTGCCGTTGACGGTGACTGAACCTGCCGCGTTGATGCAGGGATCGTACTGGAAGCCGGATCCCGGCTGCGTCCAGACGCCATAGTTGCCCGAGGTTGCCTCGGCTTCGCCCTGCGTGGCGCAGGCCGCGTCGCCGGAGGAGGTTCCGTTGAGATAGAAGTTGGCATCCCACCCGGTGGTGAAAATGTGCTGCGTAATCATGCCGGCGTAGCCGAGTGAAACCACGCCGCCGGGCAGGACTTCCTTCTCCACCGTGAGGCTGTAGTTGCGAATGGAAGCGGGCTGGTAGGTGGGGCTGGTCGCGCTCAGCCCGGTCAGGCCCGGAGCATTGGGAATGGAGCCCGATCCGCTGCCCGCGGGATTGGTGAATTCCGTCGCGTTGTAGGTCGGCTGCTGCACGAAGGGGATGTTGGCGAGCAGGTTCGAGGATTGCATCAGGCCCACCTGCGTGTACCCCATGCCAAAGCCGCCGTGAAGCGACATCTTGCCATCGTTAGTGAGGCGATAGGCAAAACCGATGCGCGGCGCAAAGAGTCCCTTCTTTGGCGTTGTGAAGCCGTTGGGGGTGCCCGAGCCGGCCGTCAACATGCCGTTATTGGTCAGGTTGGCAGCAGCGCCACCAGCGGAGACCAGCGGCTGGTTCTGGCTGTTCAGATAAGCCCAGGAAGTGGTCAAGCCGAAGGTTGACTTGGCGCAATTGGCCGTAATCTGACAAAGCGCCGGCGCCTGGCTGGTGGTAAACGCACTGGAAACGAAGTTGGCGATCTGGTTTCCGTCCATGGCCGACGCCGTAAAGTACGACCAGCGCACGCCCAGGTTCAGGGTCAGGCGCGGATTGACTTTCCAGTCGTCTTCCACGTACCACTCCGCCCACTTGTTGCGGAAACGGCCGTCGCGTTGCGCGTTGGTCTGCTCGTAGCCGAAGCTGCAACTGTTGTCCGGGTTGGCCAGGAAGCCGAGCAGGAAATCGCCGGCCGCAGAGCCCGAGAAGTCGCCGTTGATGCAGAAGTTGCCCATGGGAAAGGCGGTACCGGCGTTGGCGTGGAGCAGGTTCCACATGTAGGTCAAGCCGCCCGACACAACGTGGTTGCCCTTCACCCAGGAAATGTCGTCGGAGAATTCACCGGTCTGGTTGTTGGAGTGAGTGGGCAGCGCGCCCTCGCCCATCCAGAACCAGCTTTCGCTGCCCATCGAGTCGTTATTCATGCTGATGTCGGGAATACGGTTCAGCGGGTCGGCGCCGGAGAACTTCTGGTTGATGGTCACTCCGCTGGGCACCGTATACTTGCCGATCAGTGCGGCAGCGTACTTGGTGTAGACCGCGCCCAGGCTGGCCACGTTGATCAATGTCGGCTTCACCGTCCACTGCCAGCGCAGCAGCATGTTTCCGGCCGGCGTGTCGGTGCCCGAGTTCGGATTGGGAGCGTAATCGTTGTAGCCGCGCGTGGCGTTGATCTGCGTGGCTTCCTCGTGCATGACGCGCAGCGTGATCATATGGTTCTGGTTCAGGTTGTAGTCGCCGCGATAGAGTTCGTCGTTCACGCTGAACCGCACCGGGTTGTCGTTGAGATAGTTCTGCGAGCCCGAAGAGTAATTCGAAGCCGGCCAGTACGCTTTGCCGAGCGCGACCGTGTTCGGATCCATGCACTTGGGCAGAATCTGGTTGTAATTGCCGCCTGCGGTTTTCTGGTAGATGCAGGCCGCGCCGGAACCGGCACCGCCGCCGGCGCGCGTATCCAGAATGGCCTGATGCACAGAGTCAAGGCTGCTATAGGGATTCATCTTGGCGCCGCCCGCGAGTACCCCCTGCGGTCCCCAACTGAGGTCGCCGTTGTAGTAATTCACGCCATTGTCGAGCGAATCACCGGTGGGAAACACAAACCGCGCGCCCGACGTATACGCATAGTGGTCGGCTTTCCAGTCCGCGCCCACAAAGAAGAAGAGCTTCTTATGCGCACTGGTGAGCAGCTTGGGAATCTCTACCGGGCCGCCCAGCGTGATGCCCCAGTCGGAGAGGTGCAACGAGGTCAGCGGCACTTGTCCGCTCTGCAGGAAGCCGTGCGCCGTGCCGTACTCGTTGGTGCGGTCGAAGAAATAGCCGCTGCCGTGGTACTGCTCGCCGCCGCTCTTGGTGGTGATCAGTACCTGGCGTCCGGCCAGACCGTACTTGGCGCTGAAGTTATCGCTCAGCACGCGCATTTCGGCCACGTGATCGACGACCGGCGTGATGGGCAGCGTAATATCCGAAGACGAGGTCACGTTGTAGACGCCGTCGATGGTGTACATCGTCTCTTCGTCGGACGAGCCGTTGATGACGATGTAAGAAGTGATGGCTCCCGCACCGGCCTGGTAGGATCCGTTGGCGCCGTTCACATTGCTCACGCCGGGAACTACGGTCAACAAGGCCTCGAAGTTGCGGCCGTTGAGCATGATGTTCTGGACTTCTTTTGAGGTGATGGTGCCGCCGGCTTCGGCGCTTTCGGTTTGCACCACCTCGGCGTCAGCTTCCACGCTGACGGAGACGGTCTGGCTGCCGACTTCAAGCTTCACATTCAGTCCGCGGCGCTGGCCGGGATCGAGGTGGATGTCCTTGATTTGCTCGCTCTTGAATCCGGTCTTTGAAGTGGCGACCGAGTAATCGCCCGGTGCCAGCGACTCTGCGGTGTAGAACCCCGCGCCATTGCTGGTTTCAGTTTGTGACCGGCCCGTGGCTTGGTTGGTGATCGTCACCTGGACTGCGGGCACGACTGCCCCGGTGGCGTCAGTAATAGTGCCGGTAATTGAACAACTGGTTGCGTTCTGTCCATGCATCCATGCGGCGACAGCGAATACGGCCAGTGCCGTACCCAGTCGCCAGAGGTTTCTCAGCTGTTTCAGTCTCATGAAGGCCTCCTTCCGATTTTCGTTCGCTCTCATTGCTTGCCGCGAAGAGAGCACAGCATTGCTGTTGCGGGGGAACAGTAAGGAACCGTCAAATTCGATGTCAACGTGAAAACCAGTTTTTCGTCGCGGGGAAATAAGGGAGAGATGGCCGGGCAGAACCGCGGCTCGGACCGCCGGCAAATTTTCAGCGGAGTAATCCGCAATGCGGAACAATTTTCTCGATGAACGGAGGCGCGATTTTCGACCGTTTTGCGGAGCTCACAGAAAGGCGCTGCGTCGAGAAGCAACCTGCGCAGAGGCTCGCGGAGTGGCCGTGAATACTTGGCGGAAATCGATTCGACAAGCAAATGTTCGATTGCTTCCTGCTTTGCCAACACCCCGGTTTGCGTGCCTCAGTAATTGTCAATCGGAGCCAGAGGAGGGCCGATGCGGCGCCCGGGGTGCGCGGTGACTTTGCGCGGCTATAGGTATCTAGTTTGCGCAGCGATGCGTACGATCTTCCGGTTCCATTATCCGGAACGTCCACGCGGGCTCATTCGGACGTTCGAGGGGTAGTTCGATGTGCAGTCCGTCGGTTTCCTGATGCCAGGAAAGTGGCGCATCGAAGCCCAGCATCTTGACTCCGCAAACGGGTCCCTTGAGGTAGGGCAAGCCGCGCGCCAGCGAGCGAATGCGCAACTCGTTATCAGAGGGCCAGCCCAGAGCGATGGCGTAGAGCGCGCCGTTGTGCGTGGTGAAGCGAATATCTTCGGCCGTGAACTCCTGCTGGTCGGAGCTCTTTGCCGAGCCGGTGACTTTTGTGGGACCTTCACCGTAAAGCAGCCACGGGCGCGAGCCGTAGATGGCCTCGCCGTTGGTCTTGAGCCATGCGCCCATCTCGAGCAAAATGGCGCGCGCCTGTTCGGGGATGGTGCCGTCGGATTTTGGTCCCACATTGAGCAGCAGGTTGCCGTTCTTGCTGACCACGTCGACCAATTCGTCGATGAGCGACTTGGCGCTGCGGTATTCATCGTTGTCGGCGTAGCCCCAGGAGTGAATGCTGACCGAGGTGTCAGTCTGCCACGGCAACAAGCGCAGCGTGTCAAGCTTGCCGCGTTCGATGTCGAGCGTGGCGGCGTTCTCGGGGAAATCGTAGCCCTTGTAGGTAAGCACCACGCCCTGGCGGCGGCTTGCCGCTTCGTCGTAGTAGTAGGCCGCGAAGCGCTGGAGATAGGGTTGAAACGCGGGCTGGCCAATCCACCAATCGAAGTAAAGAAAGTCGGGATGGTATTTAGTGACGAGTTCTGAACTGCGCGCCAGCCAGTCATCGAGGAAGGCCTTGTCCGGCGGAAGCCAGCGTTCGAGATGATCGGGGTCCGGCTCCTTCGAGTCATCCTCGCCGGGCAGCGCCATGGGCTGCGCGGGACCGTAAAGGCCGGCGTAGCGCGGGTCGCGCACATCGGAATCGAACTTCATTCCGCCGCCGTACCACCACCAATGCTCGGCGCGATGTGACGAGACGCCGAAGTGCAAACCGTGGCTGCGCGTAGCCGCTTCCAGCTCGCCGACCACGTCGCGCTTCGGCCCCATCTTCGCGGCGTCCCAATCCGTTAGGCTCGAATCGTACATGGCGAAGCCGTCGCAATGCTCGGCCACCGGCACCACATAGCGCGCGCCGGCCTGCGCGAAGAGATCGAGCCACGCACTGGCGTCGAAGTGCTCCGCACGGAACATGGGGATGAAGTCCTTATAGCCAAATTTTGACTGCGGCCCGTAGGTTGCAACGTGATGCTTGAACGCGGCATTGCCCTCGACATACATGTTGCGCGAATACCATTCGTTTCCGAATGCCGGAACGGAGTACACGCCCCAGTGGATGAAGATGCCGAACTTGGCGTCGCGAAACCAATCGGGTACGCGATAGCCGGCAAGCGATTCCCAATCGGCGCGGAAAGGGCCGGTGCGCGCAACCGCGTCGACGCGCGCCAGTTGCCGCTGCACATTTACCGGCGTTTGCTGCGCGTGTGCCGGGCAGGCCAGTGCGGCCAACACGATTGCGGCGATAGCAAATTGGGTTCGGCGGTTGCGCCGTTTGCGGTTCATCCCATCCAAGTTAGCAGATGGGCTAGCAGATGCGGTGCGGGTTTGAGGATTGCGTTCCTGCACCCGGGTGCTGTATCACGGGGCTGATGACGTTTTCCGCAATGTTTCTGAAGCATTCTCCGGCTCGTGCACGTGGATCCATCTGCGGCGCGACCCTTTTGTGGCTCGCGGCTGCGCTGACCCATGCGGCTTCTTCAGTGCCAGCGTCGCATCTGCTGCGGCCGACGGATCTGCGCTGCGATGGCAAAAGCGAGCCGCTGGCGGTTGCGGACGCGCATCCGGAATTTTCATGGCAACTGGCTGCGGCGTCAACGGGGCTGCACTCCGTGAGCCAGTCTGCATACTGGATTCAAGTTACGGCAGACGCTCGCCGCGCTGAATCGCCGCGTAAGATTCTCTGGGACAGCGGCATCGTTTCCAGCGCGGCAACCTTTGGGATTGCCTACGCCGGGCCGGCACTTGAGGAAGGCCGCGCGTACGCGTGGCGCGTGGAGGTTTGGGACGAGCAGAAACACGCGAGTGGATGGAGCAATGCGGGCCATTGGACGCAGGCGCCGGTGTGGCGCGCCGCATGGATCGCCGCGAGTCCTGTCGAAACCAGCGATAACCAACCGCTGCCGCTCTTCCGCAAAGCCTTCACGTTGAGGGGGCCTGTGGCGCGCGCCGTACTCTACGCCTCAGGCCTCGGGCAGGACGAACTGCGACTCAACGGCCGCAAAGTGGGCAACGACGAAATGACGCCGGGTTGGAGCGACTATCGCAAGACGGTGTATTACGACGCCTACGATGTGACGGCGCTGTTGCGCGCGGGACAGAATGCGATGGGCGTGATGCTGGGCAATGGGATGTATCGCGTGCTGAAAACGCCCGACCGCTACACGAAGTTTGTGGGCAGCTACGGCGAGCTGAAATGCACGGTGCAACTCCACATCGAGTTCACTGACGGCAGTGCGGCGGAGATTCTGAGCGATGGTTCGTGGAAGACCGCGCCGGGTCCGATCACGTTTTCGTCCACCTACGGTGGCGAGGATTTTGACGCGCGGCTGGAGCCGCAGGGATGGGATCGCCCGGGCTTTGACGACAGCGCGTGGCGCGCCGTTTCCGTGGTCGACGGTCCCGGCGGTGCGCTCACGCGGGAGATTGCGCCGCCGATTCGCGTGATGCATACCTACGTGCCCGTGAAGGTGACGCATCCCAAGTCCGGAGTGACGGTCTACGACCTGGGTCAGAACTTCGCGGGTTGGCCGGAGATCGCCGTGGCTGGAAAAGCCGGAACCACGGTGAAACTGATTCCGGGCGAATTGCTCGACAAGGATGGACTGGTGTTGCAGCGCAGCTCAGGCCGCCCGCAATGGTTTTCTTACACGCTTCGCGGCAGAGAGTCCGGCAAGAGTGTTGAAACCTGGCATCCGCGTTTCAGCTATTACGGATTCCGCTACGTCCAGGTGGAGGGAGCTGCCGAAAACGGCGTGCGCATGGTGAGCCTGCGCGGCGAAGCGGTGCACACAACGTCGCAGCAAGTGTGCACATTCGCATCGTCCGACCAGATGCTCGATCGTATTCACCTGCTGATTCTGCGCGCCATTGAAAACAACGCGGTGAGCCTTTTTACCGATTGCCCGCACCGCGAAAAACTGGGCTGGCTTGAAGAAGCGCATTTGATGGCGCCTTCGCTTCTCTATGACTTCGATTTTGCGGGCCTTTATGCGGCCACAGCGCGCAACATTGCCGATGTGCAGCGCAGCGATGGCCCGGAGATTGGCATGGTGCCGACCACTGCGCCGCAGTATGTGGTTTTCGAGCCCAAGTACGGCGTCTTCAACGATTCCCCGGAGTGGGGCAGCGCCGCAGTGCTGGCGCCCTGGTACGTTTACGAGCGCACCGGAGATCGCGCATTTCTGTCGGCGCAGTATGACGTGATGCGCGCCTATGCAAAGTATCTCGGCTCGCGTGCGCACGACGGCATTGTCGATTACGGCCTCGGCGACTGGTTCGATATCGGTCCGGGCGATGCTGGATTTTCCAAGCTGACGACGGCGGGCGTGACTGGAACGGCAATCTACTACCAGGATTTGAAGGCTCTGGAGAAGACCGCGGCAGTGCTGGGCCGAAACGAGGAGAGCCAGGCGTACGCGGAGCAGGCGGCACGCGTCCGCGAGGATTTCAACGCGAGGTTCTTCGATGCTGCGCAACACCGCTACGACAAAGGCAGCCAGACCGCACAGGCCATGCCTCTCGCGTTGGGCATGGTTCCCGAGGATCAGCGATCGGCAGTGCTCGATGCGATGGTGAAAGACATCCGCGTGCATCAGAATCACACGACATCAGGCGAGGTGGGCTTCCACTACGAGGTTGATGCGCTGCTCAATGGCGGGCGCTCCGATGTTTTGCTCGACATGCTGGAACGGACCGACGCGCCCAGCTATGGCTACATCCTGGCGCAGGGCGCAACCTCGCTCACCGAGGGTTGGGACGGCGGCCACTCGCAGGACCACTTCATGCTGGGCAGCGCTGAGGAGTGGTTCTATCGCGGGATGGGCGGGATCAACGTGGATCTTTCGCAAAAAGGGACTTTGCGGCTGATTCTGCACCCTGTTCTGGCGGGAAACATCCAGTGGGCGCGCGTCCATTATCGATCGGCGCTTGGTGAAATCGAGAGTGAATGGCATCGCGGAGCAGCGGAGACGGTCTACAACTTCACCATTCCGGCAAATGCGACGGCAGAGATTGAGATTGATACAGCAGCTGCTGGAACAGTGACTGTAAACGGCGTTTCGCCCGCCCATGCCTCAGGTGTTCGTGTTCCTCTCATCGACGCTCCTCGCTTTGAGATGACGGTCGGTTCGGGGAATTACGAGGTGCGCGCGGCGAATCCGGCGCGATAGTGCTGTGACCGCAAAGATTCGTACCGGTGGAGTTCGTGCTATCCCACCCTTTCGCCCAAAGAACGGGCGAAAGGATGGGGCACGGAAAGGTCCCCTCTCAAGCGGTCAGAGCCCAGACGCAGACCAGACGCAAAATCACCACGGTTTGGAACGCGCAACGGAGATACCGCGGACATCGCGCGGCCATTTGCCTGAAACCGCACAATAGAAGTGGTAGAGCGCGCCATCGTGGAAGAGGACGCAGGGTTTGTGGGCGTAGGTTTCGTCCACCGTGCCCGGCGCGCCGCGGTCGATCATGATCTCGTTTACTTTTTCGAAGTGATAGGGGTCGCGGCCGAGCGCAAGCAGTTCGCAGGCCACGCCGCGGCGGTCAAGGCCGAAGTAGTACATTCCCCAGAGATTTTTGTGGAGCACGACGAAGGGATTGCTGGCGAAGCGCGCATCCCATGATTCGGGGCCACCGTTGGGCAAAATGGGATTGCCTTCGTAGCGGCTCCATTGCTTGAGATCGCGCGAAATGGCCACGCCACTTTGCTCACGCCAGCCTCCGCCCTCGCTCTTCGGCAGCGCATCGGTTTTGGCGTTGTAGTAGAGGTAAAAGACGCCGTCCTGCTCGATGAGGTTGGGCCGGTAGAGGCCGCCGTGCTCCCACGGTGCGCCGTCGGCGGGAAGCAGAATGGGGTCGGTGAGCTCCCAATGGAGCAGGTCGCTGCTCCACGCGAGGCCGATCACCGCCGCGCCCGCCTCATATCCCGCATTGGGATATGCATTCCATGCGCCCAGATAGCGGCCGTGTACTTTCTTCAGCTGTCCCTTTGACGTCAGGCCGTTTTCGCGCACGATGCAACTGAGCGCGATGTTGAAGCGCGTGTATTTCGAGTTGGGATCGCGGCGCGCCACGCATGCTACTCGCTCCCAGTTCAGCAGGTCGGCGGATTTCGCGAGACCCGTCTGGTAGCCGGTGCCATCAAAGCCAATGTAGAGCATGTAAAACGCGCCCTCGTGCAGAAACACGAAGGGGTCGTCGACGGATTTCGAATCGAATGCATTGGGGTCGTCCGACGCTTCGAGCACGAGCTTGCCATATTTGTACGGGGTGCGGAAGGGAGCGATCTCGGATGCGCTGAATTCCTCGGCGGAGAGGGGCGCGCTCCGCACGAACGGCAGGCCGGCGAGCGACATGGCCAACGAGGTGGAGAATTTGCGGCGTGTTAGATGTGCATTCATCGAGTCACTTCTCAGGTATTCGGTTTGCGCGGGCCGAGTCAGTGTGCGTCGGTTGCCAGCACGGCTACGCCTCGCGGCTCAAGATCGACGCCTTTTACGCGCCGGTCGTTATGGAGAATATCGCCCATTGCAAGCGGCAGCGCGACGTGAACAGTGGCTGATCCATGATTGATGAACACAAAAACTTCGCGGTTAGCCTGCACGCGGCGGCAAACTTCAACGCCGGCCGGGATATCGGGGAATTCGGCTTTGAGTTGCGCCTCGCTCGTAGCCCACGCCACAACATTGCGCATCAGATCGGAGTCGAGCACTGCACCCAGGTAAGAAATGCGCCCCTTCCCAACGCGGCGCGTGATCATCGCCGGCTGATCATCGAGCCAGCCGTTCGACTTTCCGTAGCGAAGAAGAACGTCGACGTCAGGCGCACTTGCCGAGAGTTGCTCGGCCCAAAGCGAAGCCGCGCCGGAGCCGAGCGTTCCGCCCACCGGCACGGCGTCATCGAGCGCGTAATACTGCTCCACTCGCCCGCCAAGCGGCGCTGCAAGTGGGCCGGGCTGGCGCTGGACGTTCAATGAATTGTGCTCATCCTTCATGCCGGAGCGCGGACCGAGCACGAGATGGCCGCCCTGCTGCACATAGGCGAGTAACTGCGCGGCAAGATCCTGCGGAATGACATTCAGGCTGGGCGCGAAAACCAGTTTGTAGCTGTCCAGCGAGGAATCTGCGCTCACGATGTCGACAGTGAGCTGTTGGTCGCGCAGGGGGCGATAGTAATTGAGCAAAACTTCGAGTTGATCGTAGTTGCGGTTGTGCGGTTGGAAGTCGATGGCCCCGCGGCTGTCGTAGCTCACGAGCAAAGCAACTTGGGCCACGGGTATGGTCCCTTGCAACGAAGGAGCCGCGCGCTCGAACTCGCTGCCGATGCGGCTGACCTCTGCGTAGATGGGCAGCGGCGTGCCATCGGGACCCACGAGAGCGCCATGATACTGCTCCTGGCCGTTCAGCGCGTCGCGCCATTGCCAATAAAGAACGGCATCGGCGCCGTGACCGATAGCCTGCCAGGCCATGGCGCGAGTTTCACCGGCATCGAGCGTGGTGTTTACCGCGGCCCAGTTCACCGAGCCGGGCTGGGTTTCCATCACCCAGAAATTTTCGCGTTTCCAGCCGCGCGCAAAGTCGTGCATGGCGGCATTGCGCGCAACATTCAAATGCCCCTCGCCCACGTAGTCGTCCCATGCGGCAAGGTCGAGCGGGCGCGTGATTTCATAGTGGTCCCAATTGTCACTCCAGCCGAGGCCGCCGATGTTGGTGGTGATGAACTGGCGAGGATCGGCAAATTCGCGAATGACGTCGATCTGCACCTGCTGGAAGTCGCGCCAGGTATCGCTGACAAAGCGGCGATGGTCCAGCAGGAGGCCGGGGTTACCGCCGGCGGCAGGCAGCGAAATTTCCTCCCAGCGATCGTAGGTCTGGCTCCAGTAGGCCGTGACCCAGGCGCGATTCAGCGCGTCGAGCGTGCCGTACTTCCGCTTGAGCCACTCCTGGAACTGGCGGCGGGTTGCGGGGTCGAAGGACTCCTCGGTGTATTCGTTGCCAATCTGCCAGCCGATGACATCGGGATCGTGGCCGAAGCGGCGCGCCAACCGTTCCGCAATGGCCGCGCAGAATTTGCGGTACTCGGGGCTCGCGTAGTTGAACTGGCGGCGGCTGCCGTGTTCCGCAGGGCGGCCCGCGGCGTCGACGCGCAGCGTTTCAGGGTGCGCTGCAGTGAGCCATGCCGGGGGCGCGTCTGTGGGCGTGCCGATGACGACCGCGATGTGGTGTTTTTCCGCGAGCCGGACCGCACGCACGAGCCAGTCCAGATCGTAGCGGCCCTCAGCGGGCTCCATCGTGCTCCATGCGAACTCGCCGACGCGCACCACGTGCAGGTGAGCATCCTCCATCAGCTGCAGATCGGCATCCCAGCGCGACTCGGGCCACTGCTCGGGGTACCACGCCGCGCCCAGCAGCAACGGCGGCGGTACGGCGCTTCCGCTCTGCGCAAGGGCCAGACTGCGGGCGAAAAAAAGCGCTGCCAGCGACAAGGCCAGACCTGCGCCGCGCAACGTGCGCGCCGGAGTTTCTCTGCCGATCACGGTTCGTTTTCTCATTCGAGGCTGTTGTATCACACGCGGCAAACATTCAGGGTCTCAGGAACGCTGGTTTCCGTTCCGCTTAACGGAATTGCAGTTCAGTGAGGTTGTCACGGTTCGCAAGAGGCGATGCAAATGCGGTAACTTGAGTAGCAATTGAAAACCGGCTCGATGTTCAGTCCGCGGTTGAGGTATGATTCCCGGCCTGGACGCGATGGCTGGGCGAGCCCGCCGCACGGAAAGGCAAAACGTTGTCGACTCAAACCAAACCGACCCTCGCTCTTATTCATACCAGTCCTACGCTTGCGTCTGGTTTTACCAAGCTCTGCCATCTGCACATTCCCGAGGCCAAGGTATTTCACATGGTGGATGAGAGCCTGATTCAGGACACGGTGAAGTCAGGCTGCCTGCGCAAGGCCACCATCCGCCGCCTGATCGAGCAGATTGCATCGGCGGAAGAAGCCGGAGCGAATGCGGTGCTGGTGACGTGCTCGTCGATCGGTCCCGGCGCAACACTGGCGCAGCAGCTCTTCGATATTCCCGTGCTGCGCATCGATGACGCGATGGCCGAGAAGGCGGTGCGGCAGGCGCACACCATCGGCGTGCTGGCCACGTTGCGCACCACACTCGATCCCACTACCGCGCTGCTGCACGAAAAGGCGGCCAAGGCAGGCCGCAAGGTGGAACTGATAGAGTGCTTGTGCGAGGATGCTTTTCCCGCCGTGCTCGCCGGCGACACCGCAACCCACGACCGCCTGCTGGCGAAGGCGCTGGTGGAAGATTTGAAGGGAGTGGACCTCATCGTGCTCGCACAAGCCTCGATGGCGCGCGTGTTGACCACCCTTGCGGCCGATGTGGTGCATGCGCCCGTGCTCTCCAGCCCGGAACTCGCGGTGCTGAGCGCGCGCAAGGCGCTCGAACTTCCGCAACTGGCGAGGGCCAGCGCTTGAAGCAGCGCTACAAGGTTCTCGCGTTTCTCGGCCTGCTCTCAGTCCTGACATTTCTCGATCGTCTTGCCATTGCCGTCGCGGGCCCCGCGATCCAGGCCGATCTGCATATACAGCCCCAACAATGGGGATGGATTCTGAGCGCCTACATACTGGCTAACGGGATCTTCGAAGTGCCGTCCGGCGCCGTGGGCGACCGCCGCGGGCAACGCGGAGAGATGACGCGCATCGTCACCTGGTGGTCCTGCTTTAACGCGCTGGCTTCGTGGTCGCGCGGATTCTGGCAGCTGTGCGCGTCGCGGTTTTTCTTCGGACTGGGCGCGGCCGGCGCGTATCCCAACATTGCCGGCGTGATTGCGCGATGGTTCCCGGCGCGGGAACGCGCGCGTTGCCAGGGCGTGGTGTGGGCCGCGAGCCGCCTGGGCGGAGCGCTGGCGCCGGTGCTGATCGTTCCCCTGGTGCATTTTTTCGGATGGCGCGCGGTCTTTCGTGTGCTGGCGCTGGCGGGATTCAGCTGGGCGGCGGTTTGGTGGTTCCGTTTTCGAAACCGTCCGCAGGACGATCCTTCGGTGACGGCAGCTGAATTGGCGGAGATTGGTGAAACCCGCGCAGCGCATCACAAAGCGGCCGTGCCCTGGCGGCGGCTCTTCCGCTCGCGCGCGTTGTGGCTGATCGTTCTCGCCTACGGCTGCTACGGATGCGGAAGCTGGTTCTACTTCTCCTGGTTTCCTACATGGATGATGCACACCGCCGGCTTCTCGCTGAATGGCGTGCTGTTTGCTTCGCTGCCGTTTCTAGTGGGCCTGGCAGCAAACCTCGCCGGAGGGCAACTGGGCGATCGCTTGACAGTGCGCTGGGGCGCGCAACGCGCTCTGCGATGGATTCCCGCGGTGTGCCTCACCGTGACGGCGCTGTTGCTCGTCGCCATGGCAGTTTTTCACGGAAAGATCGCGGTGGTTGCGCTATCCAGCCTGGGTTTCGGCACGATGGACCTTATGCTGCCCTCGGCGTGGGCTTTGTGCCTGGCCATCAGCGGCCGCTTGAGCGGAACGGCGACAGGCATGATGAACACCGCGGGCCAGGCTGGAGGGTTTCTGTGCACCGTACTGTTCGGTTATATTGTGCATGCGACCGGCAGCTACAACCTTCCGCTATATTTCATCGCTGCCATGGTGCTCGCGAGCGCCGCAATTTTTACGCGCATCGACTGCACGCAATGTGTGGACGCGGACTGATGCTCGCCGACGCGTAATCAGGTCCGGCGGCCATCGCGCACGTTCGCGAAAAAGTCCTCGGGGCCCATCTGCCCGCCCTTGAGTGCGAGTTCGAGTCCGTCGAGTTGCGATGCGGCACTGGCCCGGCAGAGCGGCACGCCGGCTACAAGGGGCGCGGCAAAGGTCAGCGCGTCGAGTCCCAGTTGCTTCACGGAGTGCGTCGCCGTATCGCCGCCGGCGACGAGAACCCGGCGCACGCCGCTCGAGAGGACGAGCTCGCGTAACAGGCAGCCCAGCGCCGAGCTAAATTCCTCACCGTATTTTTCGTCCGTGGATTTCGGGCCGAGCGCGGTGTAGAGCACGACGCTTCGGCCGCTGCGGAGTACTTTATGGGCCTTCGCTGCCGCAGCGCTCCACGGCCCTGCGCCTTCAAGACGCCATGCGGCAAAGCCCATTTGTTTCGCGCGGCGGATTTGACGGGCAGTCACGGGAGAGCAACTTCCGCTCAGTACCAGGAGGCGGTCGACAGGCGGTGCAGGTTCGAGTGCCTGCGCTGCGTTGATCAGTTTTGCAGAGCGCCAGTGATGCAACAGCCCATGGGTGAGGCCGGAGCTGCCCACGGCAAAGACCGCTCGCTCTGCGGCGCGTTCCCAGAGAATGCGCGCGGTTTCTTCGAGCATGGCGTCAGAGAAACCGTCGAAAACCATGGCGCCGGCGCGCGCGTCGACTTCTTTCTGCCAATGCACTTGCGCAGTGTGCGACTGGAAGGAACGCAAATCGACGAGTCCCATCGTGAGCTTAGTCTGCCCGGCGAGGTGCAGGCGCAGGTCGGCCTCCGTCATGGGCGTCACCGGATGATGCTGCATGGTCGGATGGCGATCGATGCGGTACATGATGCCGTCGGCCTCGGCGAACAGGTTCCCGAAGACAACGGCGCGGCCCAGGTGCGGCGCTCCGACCACAACCGGCACGGTGCCGGAGCGAAACACTTGGCGGCCCAACTCCATGGCGCGGCCGATCGAGCCCACGCGAGGCGAACTATCGAAGGTCGAGCAGACTTTGTAGTGATTGACGGGAGCGCCGAGCCGGCGCATGGCGCGAAAAACTGCGGGCAGATTGCGGCTCATCCAGTGGGGACTGCGGCTGCGGCTTTCGCCGGCGATTCCCACCGCGCGGCAATCAGAAAAGGCCGCAATCTCGCGCGCATTGGGTGTATGCGTAAACAGGACTGCCTTGACGCCGTGAAGCGCCAGCGCCTCGAGTACGTCGGTGGAGCCGGTAAAGTCGTCGCCGTACCACGCATAGAGGGGGGCGTAGAGCGGACGTGCTGCTGATTGCGTGCTCACGCGGCAAACGCCTCCAGCGCGGAGCGCAATTCCTCGTGGCTCCTCGCATATTCGGCGAGCGCAACACCCGCGGCCGCAGCTTCCCAGGCCTGATGCAGACTGCGCACACCGGCGGCGGGACCCGCGGGATGGGCGAGAATTCCTCCACCACAGGCGTAGATCAGATCCATCGAACCGAGCGCTTTGTATGTATCGGGCGCCTGGCGCGCGGACTGGCCCGAAGAGAAGACCGGCATGATTTCGCAGCCTTTGTGCGGCGCAGCAAACATGGGTGTGAGGCACTCGCGCGCGGATGCGATCACGCTCAAGTCGTCTTCGCAAAACTTGTTGCGCAGGCCATTCACGTGGATGTGATCGATGCCGGCAAGCCGCCAGAACTTCTGAAAGGCGATGAAGCTCATTCCCGTGGCGTGCGAGCGGCTGAACATGCCCCAGCCGTTGCGATGGCCGTGGATGGCCACCTGCGCATGACGGCGGAGCGCGGTCATCGCCGGTAGGCCCACACTGTTGACGCTGACCATGACGCAAGTGCCGCCGGACGCGACGACCAGATCGTGGCGGCGCAGCATCTGGTCGATTTCGCCGGTGATGTTGGCCGCATACATCGGCCGTTTGCCGGTTCTCTCGGCGTATTCGTTCAGAACGCGAAGCACGGCGGGAACGCGCTGCTCGAACGGGCAGTGAGGGCCGTCGGCTTGCAACTCGTCGTCCTTGATGAAGTCCACGCCGGCTTCGACGAGCATCTTTACCTGCGCCGCGGTTTGCTCCGGCGTCAAGCCCACGCTCGGCTTGATGATGGTGCCGATGATCGGGCGACTGTAAACGCCTGTGAGCCGCCGCGTTCCCTCTACACCGAATTGCGGTCCTTGATACGCAGACAGAAAAGCCGGCGGCAATGTGACGTCGAGCAGCTTGAGGCCGGAGAACGGCTTGAGCTCGAAGAGATTGCCGGCGACGGTCGAGAGCAGGGTAGGAAGGGAGGGCCCCATGTTTTCGATGGGCCATGAAAGCGTAACTTCGGCCGTGCGACGTATCGCGGGGCCGGTGTGTTTTTTCGGAAGGCCGGAACCGGCGAGCGACGGCGCGTCGACCGTGCCCAATTCGACAATCCGTTCCACACGCGCGGCGTAGCGTTCGCGGAGTTCGTCGGTCTCGCCGGGAACGCGCACGAAGGTTCCCGTGGACTGCTCGCCTGCCATGATGGCGGCTGCGTCGTCGAGCGGAAACGCCGTCTCGATCCAATACCGCGCGTAAATGCGATCCGAACTTGCGCTTGTCTTATCCATGCTGGGCGTACATTGTGTAGGCTTCATCGCGCACCAGGTAGAAGGGCGCGTAGGTGCGGGTGCGGTTACCGGCGCGAGCCGAAAAAACTTCCGGTGTCTCGTCCGCAGGCTGCAGAGCTTCAGGGTTTGCGTGCGCGGCTTCATCCTGCGCCGGATTCTGTTCCACGTAAACCAGCGGCCCGCGTAACAGTGCCACGGTTTCCGGATGCAGATCGTCGATGACTTCGGTGCGAAATTGCAGCGGAAATTCGCAAGTGAGCGTATCGCCGCTGGTCCAGCGCCGGCGCACCGCGGCAAATCCCTGCTGCAGATCCGCATGCACCGGTTTTCCGTTTACGCGAAGTTGCGGCGTTGCGGCCATCCAACCGGGAACTCGCATGCGCAGCGTGAACTCGGTTGGCGTGGCGCACGTTACGCGCAGAACAACCTTCCCGCCGAGCGGATAATCCGTCTCCTGCGTGAGCGTCACTGCAGATCCGTGTTCCGTCCAATTCACGCGCGAAGGCGCGTAAAGATTCACCACCACGCCGTCGTGCGCGCGGAAGTAGATGTTCTTCACGTAGTCCGCGACACCCTCCACCAGCGTTCCCGAGCAGCACGGCCATTTCTTGGAATAGAAAACTTTGTGAGCCCCTGCTCCATAGGTTGAGTAGTATGGGTAATCGCCGTCTGTATCGGGCTCTTTGACCGCGAGAATGCCATTGAAGACGACGCGCTCCAGGCCGTCGCCATAATGCGCATCGCCGGTGGCGCAGAGCAGATAACGCGCCAGTTTGATGGCCGCGTAACTGCCGCAGGGCGTCTCAAAATGGTCGTTGGTCGTGTGCAGGCTCGCGTAGAGTTGGCCTTTATGCGGCTCGATGAAGGTCTCGTTCGGTCCCCAGCCCCCGGTTGCGAATTGCTGCGTGGATTGGAGCAGATGCGATGCGTTTTGCATGGCGCGCAGATACTTTTGATCACCCAGAATCAGCCGCGCTTTGCCCGCCGAGCTAAGCGCAATCACATGGCTGTAGGCGTGCCGGCCCGGCAGTACGTCTACACCCGCGGCGAGCGGATCGAAATAATCGCGATCCAGCAGATAGGCCGTCGCGCGGTCATAGAATGCGCGATCTTGAGTCAGCTCATAAGCGAGGAAGAGAGATTCAGGTAGAACGTAGGTCTCGTCATACGGAGGATCTTTCTTGCCGATCCGGTCGCGCCCGCGCTCAGGAATGTACGGGAGCGCCCCATGAAACACGCGGGGAACAAGATCGCGCGCCTGCGCGATACCGCTCAATTGGTGCGCGTCTATCAACCCGGCAAGATGTTTGTCGAGAATGTAGCAGGGCCAAATATTTTCAGCGTTGGGCGCGGCAAAGCACTGATCTTTGGGACCCAGAGTGGCCGCAAAGCCTTCGACCAGGGCCTCAACTTTGGTCGCGCACGCCGCGTCACCGGTGGTGCGACCGATCCGGGCCAGTCCGGAAATGTACTGGCCCAGCGAATGGCCGGGCACGAAGCCATCGCGGCCGTACCATCCACCCATCGGCTCGCCTGGAGCGGGCAAACCTGCGCGTTCGCGGTAGACCTGGAGCAACCGGTCGTTATCGAGGGCGAGATATGCGGCGTGAATACGGTCATACTGTTGCTTGAGCGGGCCGCCAGTCAGCTCGACGGCATCGAAATCGAATTCGGCCAGCGGGTCAGAAACAGAAGGATGGGCAGCAGGACGGGCAGAAGCCTGCGCACCGCTCGCCAGCGCGACCGCGGCTGCGCCGGCCAGGAAATCCCTTCTTGTGATTGCGTCGTCCATCCCGATGGGGTTGCTCTCCCTTGCACACTATGATGCGGATCGGCATGCGCCGAAGGTCAAACTTCGACGGCCTTTTCATTCCGCAATGCGGAATTTTCAGGACCACTCGCACTCTTACGCGTGGTGCCTGCCCCCGCCTCATCGAGCGGGTACACGAGGTCTACGTTACGCGGGGTCAGGAGCTGATGCTTGACGAAAATCGCCGCCGGCGCCGGCTTGTGCTGCAGAATATTGAGCGCCAGCGGAATGAGTTCGTCGCCGTAGCGCTCAGGGAAATAGGCTACCGATCCGACCAGCCGCGTGCCCGGCCTGCGCAGTTCCGCGCGCGCTTCGCGCAGGGCGTTCTGGCCCATCACAGCGCACTGCTGCGACGCGCCGGCTTCTTCAAAGGCGCGTAGCGCGGCCAGAGCGCAGATGTCGTTCACCGTGCCCACCAGGGTGCGGCGCGGTCCGCGGCGGCGCAGGTATTTGCGCAGCACATCCAGCACCTGCTCAAAATTTCCGCGGCCGTTGAGGCGCACCAGCGGAGCCTCAACAATTTTTGGCAGCTCGGCGCGCAAGCCGTCGACCAGACCGGCGAGACGCAACTCGAGGAGCGAACCGGCAATGGGAAGCTCCACGAGAACCAATTGGTCAACCTTGCCCTCCCAGTCTTCGCGCGCCCAGCGGCCCAGGGCGCGGCCGCCGATGAGTCCGGCCTTGTAGTTGTCCGCGCCGAAGTAGGTGGCGCCTGGATGCGGCACTTCGATGGCGATGACCGGCACGTTTGCAGCCAGAAATTTTGAAGCAATGACGGGAGCGACGCGCTCGTAGGTCTGGAATTCGAGGACCAGGTCGACGCGCTCGCGAATCAACACGTCGGCATTGCGCAGCGCCTCGCGCGCGCTGTAGCGATTGTTGAGAGTGATGAGCTGCACGTGCTCCCGCGCTGCGGCGGTGACCATGCTGCGCGTCACCTCGCGGGCAAATTCCGTGTCGCCCTGGGTTGCGAAGCCGATGCGGAATGGCCGCGCCGTGACCGGTCCGAAGCTGTTGCGATAAACGCCCGCGTTGACGCGCTCCACCAGCCCGCCGTGAATGAGCGTGCGCAGCAGGCGAAAGGTAGTGGTTTTGGGCAGGCCGGTGCGCTCCATGACGGTGGTCAGCGGCAGTTCCTCGCCAAGATGGCGAAAAGCCTTGAGCACTTCGCATGCGCGCAGCACGGTTTGCGATTCGTTGCGGTCGCTGTTGCGGCCGTTTCCCTCCGCGCCGTCCGGCTCCGGCTCCAGTTTCTCCAGCAATTCCTTGTCTCCGCGTCGAGCCACGTTCGTCTCCCGGGGCATTTCGATCTTCAGGCGGTACAGTATATTCCGATCTCCGGAACTGGCAAGTCCGATTTTTGTTCGAGCTGGCCGACTGGGCTACGTAAACGTTTGCTGTTGACCGATGCAGCCGCGGCAAATACGATTCGCTTGGAACTGATGGGAGAAACGATCGCAATGGAAATGCCGCCCACAGGGCCGGAGCGCGCCGCATGGCTGAAGCACAAGGCCAACTGGATCCGGCTCAGCGCCATGACCATGAACCATCACGCGAAGCTGGGCCACACCGGCGGCGACCTGTCCGCGGCCGACATCCTGGCGGTGCTTTTTCTCGGGGGCATCCTGCGGGTCAATCCCGCGCAGCCCCGCTGGCCCGAGCGCGATCGCTTTATTCTCTCCAAGGGGCATGGCGCCGCAGCGTATTACTCCACGCTCGCCGCGCGGGGTTTCTTGCCGGTCGAGCAGCTCAAGACCTACATGGACCCGCTCTCGATGCTCAACGGCCATCCTGATCGCAACAAGGTGCCGGGCGTCGAGGCCAACACCGGCCCGCTGGGTCACGGCTTGCCCATTGCAGTGGGTGCGGCGCTGGCCGCACGCATGAGAAAGGAGTCCTGGCGCGTCTTTGTTCTGACCGGCGACGGCGAGCTGCAGGAAGGTTCCAACTGGGAGGCCGCGATGACCGCGCAGCACTACGGTCTCGATCAACTCACTGTGATTGTGGACCGCAATCGCATCCAGCAAGGCGACTTTACAGAGAATACGATTCGCATGGAGCCGCTGGCCGCGCGTTTTGCGGCATTCGGATTCGCAGTTGAAGAGATTGACGGCCACTCCACCGCGGCGCTCTTCGACCGCTTGTCGCATTTGCCTCTCGAAAGCGGCAAGCCCTCGTGCCTCATCGCAAACACGATCAAGGGCAAGGGTGTTTCCTTCGCAGAGAATCAACCCGCTTGGCATCATGGCGTGCCGACGAAAGAGCAGCTCGCCACGGCCGCGAAGGAACTCGACGTGGAGGGGGCCTGGTGAGCAGCCCGACCTCTTCCACAACCGGCCGGCAGCTCTTCGACTGCCGCGATGCCTACATGAGTGCGCTCGAAGAGATGGCGGCTGCCGACCCGCGCGTGTGCGCCGTGGCCAACGACTCGCTTTCATCGGCGAAACTCAAAAACTTCAAAGAGAAGTTCCCTGACCGCTTCATCAATGTCGGCATTGCCGAGCAGAACATGGTGGGCGTGGGAGCAGGGTTGGCCAATGGCGGCATGATTCCTTACGTCTGCGGCGCAGCTTGCTTCCTTACCGCGCGGGCCATGGAGCAGGTGAAGGTCGATCTCGCGTACACCAAGGCGAACGTGAAGCTCTGCGCCATGTCGCCCGGTATGGCCTACGGCCAGCTTGGGCCCACGCATCACTCGATTGAAGATCTCGCGTGGATGCGCGTGCTCCCCAATCTCACCGTGATTGTTCCGGCCGATCCCGTGGAGACCGCGGCGGCGATGCGCTACTCGCTGATTCACGAGGGGCCGATGTTCCTGCGCATTGCGCGCGTGCCGGTGCCGCGCGTGCACGGCGACGATTACGAGTTCCGTTTAGGCGAGGCGGTGCGGCTGCGCGAGGGCTCCGATGTGACGCTGATTGCCAACGGCCTGATGGTATGCCGCGCCCTGGATGCGGCGAACGCGCTTGAGGCGCGCGGCATTTCGGCGCGGGTGCTGAACATGAGCACGGTGAAGCCGCTGGACCGCGAAGCGATTCTCGACGCGGCCCGGACCACGCACGGCATCGTGACTGCTGAAGAAGCATTGGCGGCCGGCGGACTGGGTGGTGCGGTGGCGGAGGTGCTTGCGCAGGAACATCCCGCGCCGATGCGCATCCTTGGCGTGCCCGATGTCTTCGCACCGACGGGCACAGCCGAATTTCTGCTCGAGCACTTTGGACTGACCGCGGCGGGGATCGAACGCGCGGCTCTGGAACTGTTGCAGCGCGAGGCATAGATGAGCGGCGAATGGATTCTTGCGATCGACCAGGGCACGACCAACACCAAGGCGCTGCTGGTGGATCGTGAGGGCCGCATTGTCTACCGCGCCGCGACGCCGCTCGAGATCCTGCAGCCGCAGCCGGGCTTTGTGGAGCAGGATCCGCTCGCACTCTGGCAGTCGGTAGTTCGGGTCATTGCAGATTGCGTGCGCCATGCGCATGCGGAGCGCGCATCGATTGCGGGCGTTGCTATCAGCAATCAGCGCGAGACGGCCGTCACATGGCGGCGGGCAGGCGCAGGAAATGCCGCTGCGGGCGAGCCCGTGGGCAATGCCATTACCTGGCAGTGCCGGCGTTCTGAACCGGTCTGCGACCGCCTTCGCGCGCATGCCGCAACCATTCAATCCATCACCGGCCTTCCGCTTGACCCGCTCCTGAGCGCGACCAAGTGGGCGTGGCTCTTCGATCAGCATCCCGACCTGCAGGCGCAGGCCGCACGAGGCGAACTGCATCTGGGCACAGTGGACGCGTGGCTGCTTTACAACCTGACCGCGGGCAAGGTGCACGCGACCGATCATACGAATGCCTCGCGGACTGCGCTGCTCAGTCTGGCCACGCTCGACTGGGATCTTGTGCTGAGCGATCTTTTCGGGATTCCACTTGCCGCGCTGCCCACGGTGTGCCCATCGAGCGGAAATTTCGGAACCTGCGCCGCGATTCCCGAGCTCGCCGGCGTCCCCATTGTCGCCATGATCGGCGACTCGCACGCCGCGTTCGTGGGTCATGGCCGTTACCAGCCGGGAACCGTGAAGGCTACCTACGGCACCGGCTCTTCGCTGATGATGCTCACGCCGGAGCTCGTGACCGAAGCGAAACAACTGGCCCGCACCGTGGCGTGGTCGAGTGCAGGCGGCGCGCACTTTGCGCTCGAAGGCAACATCGCCATGAGCGGCGCGGCCGTGCAATGGGTGGGCGAATTTCTCGGCCTTGCGCATCCCATTGAAGACGCCGCGGCCCTGGCCGCAACCGTCCCCGACGCCGCCGGACTGATACTGGTGCCCGCGATGGTCGGCCTCGGCGCGCCCTACTGGGACTCGGCCGCACGCGGCTTAATGACCAATGTCGAGCGCTCGCACACGGCCGCGCATCTTGCGCGGGCCGCGGTCGACGCCATTGCATTTCAAGTCGCCGACGTCCTGGAAGCCATGGAGACGGCTGCGCATGTCACATTGCCGGTTCTGCTCGCCGACGGCGGCGCTACGCGCAACGATGTGCTCATGCAGATGCAGGCCAACGTTATTGGCCGGCCCGTGCATCGATCCACGGAGGAGGATCTATCGGCGCGAGGCGCGGCCTTGCTGGGTGGTCTCACTCTCGGCTGGTGGCGCTCGCTCGACGAGCTTGCCGCGCTGCCCAAGTCTGTGCAGCTTTTCGAACCAAGCGAGACGCAGGCCGATCGCGAGCGGCTGCGCGGCGCGTGGCGGCTCGCCGTCGAACGCGCGCGGCTCACCGCGGAGCGTGTTGCATGAGCCAGGTGAATCAGCCCGCTGCGGAGATCATTCTGGAAGCGCGCAACATTACCAAGCGCTATCCGGGCAATGTCGCGCTCGATGGCGTCACCTTCCGCGCGTATCGCGAGCAGGTGAATGTGCTCATCGGAGAGAACGGCGCGGGCAAGTCTACACTGATGCGCATCCTGGCGGGCGCGGAAAAGGCGGATGAAGGCACGTTATTTCTCGAGGGCAGGCCGCTCGTGCTGCACACACCGCGCGACGCTGCGGCAAATGGAATTTCGATCGTATATCAGGAGCTGCTGGCGCTTACCAATCTGAAGATCAGCGAAAACATTTTTGCGGGCCGGGAGCTTTGTCACGCGGCGGTGCTCGTGGATCAAGCGGCGCAAGACCAGCGCTCTAACGCGGCGCTTCGCCACTTGCGCAAACCCATGGATGTGGCTACAGAGACAGGGAGATTGTCGCTGGGTTGCAGGCAGGTGGTGGAGATCGCGCGCGCTCTCGATCAGGGGTCGCGGATTCTGATTCTCGATGAGCCGACCTCCGCGCTGTCGGCATCGGAGGCGGAGTCGCTCTTCGAAGTCATTGCGGATTTGAAGCGCGCCGGCGTGACCATCATCTATATATCGCACCGGTTGCACGAACTGCTCCATCTCGGCGATCGATTCACCGTGTTGCGCTCGGGACGCGTGGTGGGCGAGGCAACACGAGCCGATGCGACGCGCGCGTGGATCGTGGAGCGGATGTCGGGCCGAAAAGAAGGCGCCAACGACGCGGCGACTGCAATTTCGCCGTCTCGTCCCGCGGTGCTGACGGTAAGCGGTCTCACTCTGCCTGGCTCGGTTGGCGACGAAGCTGCACAGGCGGCACTGCACGACGTAAGCTTTGAACTTTGCGAAGGGGAAATTCTTGGAGTCTACGGGCTGCTGGGTGCGGGCCGCACCGAACTTGTGGAAGCGCTTGCCGGGCTGCGGCCGATCGCGTCCGGAACAGTCGCAATTCGCGGACAGATGATTCGCACCGGCAGCGTGCGCGGCGCCTTGCAAGCCGGGATGGTTCTGATGCCTGAAGACCGGCAACGAGACGGACTCTTTCCCGAGCTTTCGATCCGCGAAAATGTCGTGATGGCGGCCAAGACCGGCCCCATCCTGTCGCGCGGCGAAGAGTCGAAACGTGTGCGCAAGCTTGCGGCGGAATTGCATATCGCTGCGAAGGATGTCGAGCTTCCCGTGACCACGCTTTCGGGTGGAAATCAGCAGAAGGTGCTGCTGGCGCGCTGCCTCATGTGCTCGCCGGCCGTGCTTTTGATGGATGAGCCGACGCGTGGCGTCGATGTGGGCGCGAAGGCAGAGATTTACGGCATCCTGCGCGAGTTGGCGGCGAAAGGACTGAGCATCGTGTTCACGTCATCGGAGATCGAAGAGACGCAAGCGCTCGCCGCGCGCGTGCTCGTGCTCTGCCAGGGGCGGATTTCCGCCGAGTTCTCGCGCGACCAGCTGAGCGATGAGGGCTTGTTTGCCGCTGCAAGTCCCTCGGTTGCAGCTGGGGCCAACGCGGCAACGGCGCGGCCCGCAGGAGGTACGGCATGAACTCCGTCACGTCAACCCGACCGCGCGCTAATCGTTTTGCCTTGGCGTCGGCTCGCGTTGTTCTGCTCCTGCTGCGGGCCCGCGCCATTCTGGTGTTGTTGCTGCTTCTGGTCTTGTTCTCCGCGCTCGCTCCGGAATTTCTTAAAGCCAACAATCTCTCCATCCTCACCAAGCATGTGGCCATCGCGGCGCTTTTGGCAGTGGGAATGACTTTCGTTGTGCTCACCGGCGGCATCGATCTTTCCGTGGGCTCAATTGCGGGACTCGGCGGCATGGTGGCGGGCTATCTTCTCACGCAGGGAATTTCCCTGGGTGGCGCAACGCATTACCCGCCGGTCGTCATCGTGATCCTGCTCACGATTTGCGCGTGCCTGCTGGTGGGCGCGCTCAACGGATGGCTGGTGGCAAAAGCCGGTGTGGCTCCGTTTATCGCGACGCTGGGCACGCTCTATATCGCACGCGGCGCAGCGCTTTTGATCTCGAATGGAAAAACCTTTCCCAATCTCGGCGGCGCGGCATCGCGAGGCAACGCGGGATTTCCCGCTTTCGGTCAAAGCTTTCTGCTGCACGTGCCCACGCCGGTCTGGATGATGGTGGCGCTCTTCGCCGTTGCATGGGTGGTGGCGACCAAGACTCCGTTCGGCAGGCACGTCTATGCGATTGGCGGCAATGAGCGCGCGGCGCGGCTGGCGGGCATTCGCGTAGCGCAGGTGAAGCTGGCCACGTATGTTTTTTCGGCGTTCTGCGCCGCCCTGGTCGGACTCATTATCGCCGCGCAACTTGAAGCCGCGCATCCGGCAACCGGCGAAAGCTTCGAGTTGAATGCCATCGCGGCCGTAGTGCTGGGCGGAACTTCGCTGATGGGCGGCCGCGGCTCGGTCACAGGCTCGTTGATCGGCGCCTTTGTGATTGGCGTGCTTGCCGACGGTTTGGTGATGCTGGGCGTCTCAGAATTCTGGCAGATCGTGATCAAAGGCGTGGTGATTGTGCTGGCCGTCGGGCTTGACCAGTTGCAGACGCGGTTGCAGGCCCGGATCCTGCCATATCTGACGACGGCAGGCACAGAAGAGGGCCGCTCATGATGCGTCGCGCGCTTGCCGGTCTTGCATGCGCATTGGCGCTGCTTGTTGCTTGTGCAGGCTGCCACCGCGACGAGCACCGCAAGAAATTGATTGTGGTGATTGTTCCCTCGCAGGACAATCCTTATTTCAAGGCTGAAGCAGACGCCGCAGCCGCGCGCGCACTGGACCTTGGCTATCGCGTGCGCGTGGACGCGCATGAAGACGATGCCTTCCGCCAGGACAATCTGGTGGATGCCGCGATCGCCTCCAACGCCGCGGCTATCATTCTGGATAATGCCGGCGCCGATGCGACCGTCTCCGCGGTGCGGCGCGCCACCAGGGCGGGCATCGCGGTGTTTCTGATCGATCGTGAAATCGATGCCACCGGGATTGCGAAGGCGCAAATCATTTCGGACAACGATCAGGGTGCGCGGCTGGTGGCGGCGGAGTTCGCGCGCGACATGAACGGAAGAGGCGAGTACGCGGAGCTGCTGGGAAAGGAATCCGACACCAACGCGCAGATTCGCACGCAAGGCTTTCATGCCGTGCTCGATCAGTATCCGGGCCTTATGCTTGTCTCCGCACAGTCCGCAAACTGGTCGCAGTCGGAGGCGTTCCAGAAAACAGAAACCATGTTGCAGGCGCACGGGAACATCGCGGGCATCATCGCAGGGAACGACACCATGGCTTTGGGCGCGGCGGCGGCGTTGAAATCTGCCGGAAAGTCAAACGTGCAGGTGACGGGATTCGACGGAAGTCCGGATGCAATCGACGCCATCGAGCGCGGCGAGTTGCGCGCCACCGCCCTGCAGCCCGCGGTGTTGATTTCCCGGCTCGCGGTGGATGAGGCGGACCGGTTCTTGAAGACAGGTTCAACTGGCCAGCCGGAGCTGCAGATCATTCCCTGCGAATTGGTCACTGTGAGCAATGCTGAGAACTATCGGAATTTTGAAAAGGTAAGGTGAGCGTGATGGCGAATTCCACTTGTCTCGGAGTCATTGTAGGCAATCGCGATTTCTTTCCTGACGTGCTGATTTCTGAAGCGCGCAAGGACCTGACCAAGCTCTTTTCCGAGCTCAGGATCGAGCCGGTTTGGCTTTCGCCGGAAGAATCGAAGCTGGGCGCGGTGGAAACCTGGACGGACGCGCAAAGGTGCGGCGAACTATTGCGCAAAAACCGCGATCGCATCGAGGGCATCCTGGTCTGCCTGCCGAATTTTGGCGATGAGAAGGGAGTCGCCGACTCCATCCGACTGGCCGAGACGCACGTGCCGGTACTGGTGCAGGCTTGCCCCGACGATCTCGACCAGTTCGGCCTCGACCGCCGGCGCGACGCCTTCTGCGGCAAGATTTCCGTCTGCAACAACCTGCGCCAGTACCGCATTCCTTACTCGCTCACGCGCGATCACACGGTGGCGATTCTCGATCCGCGCTTCCGCGAGGACCTTGTTCAATTTACCCAGACCTGCAAGGTGGTGCGCGGCTTGAGGCGCGTGCGCATCGGCGCGGTTGGAGCGCGGCCCAACGCCTTCAACACCACGCGCTTCAGCGAGAAACTCCTCGAAGCCAACGGCATCACGGTGAACACCATCGATCTTTCTGAAGTTTTTGGCAATGCGGCCAAAATCTCCAGCGACGACCAGCGCGTGCTCCAGCGCATCGAGCAGATTCGCTCCTACGCCGACGCATCGAAGGCTCCCGACGAGGCCATTGTGCGCATGGCCAAATTCGCGCTGGTGGTGGACGACTGGATGCAGTCGCTTTCGATCACGGCGACGGCCATTCAGTGCTGGAGTTCGCTGCAAAAGAACTTCGGCGTGAACGTATGCACCATCATGTCGATGATGAGCGAGCAGATACTGCCCTCGGCCTGCGAGGTGGACATTGCCGGCGTGGTGGGCATGTATGCGCTGCAACTTGCCGGCGGTCGCGCGAGCGCGCTGGTTGACTGGAACAACAATTACGGCGGCGATCCCGAGAAGTGCGTCTTCTTCCACTGCGGCAACTGGGCCAAGGACTTTCTGCCCGACATCCGCATCGCCACCGCGCCTATTCTGGGCACCACGCTCGGCGAAGAAAACACCTTCGGCGCACTGGAGGGCCGCACGCTTGCCGGTCCGGTGACCTTTGGTCGCGTGAGCACCGACGATCTCGCCGGAAAAATTACGGCCTACGTGGGCGAAGGCGAATTTACCGACGATCCGCTGAAGACCTTCGGCACGCGCGCTGTGGTGAAGGTGGCCGGGCTGCCCGCGCTGATGCATGTCATCTGCCAGAACGGCTTTGAGCACCACGCCGCCATGAACCGCAGCCACACCGCAGTTGCAGTGGCCGAGGCGCTAAGCCGATACCTCGGCTGGCCGACCTATCACCATAACCGGCCGCAAGGGCTGCCGCCACTTCCGTGACGCTGGACAAGATTGGACCCCATGCGTGAATGTGGATGAGATGAATCGCCGGGATTTTTGCCTCTCTGCTGCTGCTGTCGTTACTTCCGTCCGCGCATCCGCGTTCGCCGCAATCGCTCCGCCCGCATCCGCCGGGCCCTTGATCACGCTCGCTGAAATCGAGCAGATCGACCGCGAACGGATTCTGCGCGCCGCGAATGAATATCTTTCCCAGCCGCCCATCACCGTAACGGCTGCGTTTTCGCCGCGCAGCAAAGGCGGCAAGCATGATTATTTCTCGGAAGGCGATTACTGGTGGCCCGATCCGAAGAATCCCGACGGGCCTTACATCCGCCGCGACGGCTACTCCAACCCGCAAAACTTCAACGATCATCGCGAGGCGCTGATCCGGCTGAGCTTGATCGTGCCGGCGCTCACGGCAGCGTGGCTCATCACACAGGAGAAGCGCTACGCGGAGCACGCGGCCGTGCACCTGCGCGCGTGGTTTCTCGATCCCGCCACGCGCATGAATCCGTCGCTCGATTATGCGCAGGCGATCTGGGGCGTCTCGCCCGGCCGCGGCACGGGAATCATCGACACCCTGCACCTGGTTGAAGTCACGCGCGCGGCACGCCATCTGGAGAGCGCCAAGGTGATGACGCCGGCCGAATCCGCAGGCGTGCGCGCGTGGTTCACGCAATATATGTTGTGGATGGTCACCTCAAAGAACGGCCAGGAAGAGGAAACCGCGAAGAACAACCATGGCACCTGCTGGGCGGTGCAGGTAGCGGCATTCGCCGCCTTCACCGGCGACGAAAACGTGATGAAGCTTTGTCGCGGGCGCTTCCGCGATCATCTTTTGCCCGATCAGTTGGCCGCCGACGGCAGTTTTCCGCTCGAGCTGGCGCGCACCAAACCTTACAGCTACTCGCTCTTCGATCTCGACATGCTGGCCATGGTGTGCCTGATCGCATCGGCGAGCGGCGCGGAGCCAAACGGCGCGACCAACAATCTGTGGCAATTCGCGCTGCCCAACGGCAACCGCTACCAGAAGGCCGTCGAATTCATGTTTCCGTTCATCCAGGACAAGAGCAAGTGGCCCTACGCGCACGACGTGGAGTACTTCGACGATCTGCCCAATCGCCAGCCGAGTTTGCTCTTCGCAGGCCTCGCGTACCACGAGCCGAAATACATCGCACTGTGGCGCACGCTGCCGCCCGATCCAAAAACCGCCGAAATCGTCCGTAACTTTCCTATACGCCAGCCGGTGCTTTGGGTGCATTCGGTGTAGCAAGTTGCACGAGCCGGCACGCGTCTTTGCTGAGCTTTTCATGCAGTCACGAGCAGTGTGATAGCATTCCGTCGGAACGCCGGGAGAAATGCAGGGAGCGGTGATGCGCGAGCGCAGAGTGGGAATCATCATGAACGGCGTGACCGGGCGCATGGGGCTCAATCAGCACCTCATCCGGTCGATCCTGGCGATTCGCACGCAAGGCGGCGTAGCACTTGGCGACGGCAGTGCGCTTATGCCGGAGCCGATCCTGGTGGGCCGCAACGAAGAGAAGCTGAAGGCGATTGCCGGCGCGCACGGTGTGGCGCGTTGGACGACCGATCTCGAGCGGGCTCTCGACAACCCCGAGGATACGATCTACTTCGACTCCGGCGCGACGGGCCAGCGCGAGCAGAACGTGCTGCTGGCGATCGCGGCAGGGAAGCACATTTATTGCGAGAAGCCGCTCGCAACCACGCTCAACGGTGCGCTGGCGATGGCGCGAGCCGCAGAGAAGGCCCGCGTGAAACACGGCGTGGTACAGGATAAATTGTTTCTGCCGGGCATGCGCAAACTGCGCCGCCTCATCGATGCGGGCTTCTTCGGGCGCATCCTTTCGGTGCGCGGCGATTTCGGCTACTGGGTCTTTGAGGGCGATGATCAGCCGTCACAGCGGCCTTCATGGAATTACAAAAAGGAAGAGAACGGCGGCATCATTCTCGACATGTTCTGCCACTGGCGCTACGTGCTCGACCACACGTTTGGCGCCGTGCAGGCGGTTTCGTGCACGGGCGCTACGCACATTCCCGAGCGCGTCGACGAGTTGGGCGTCCGCTATCCATGCACCGCCGATGACGCGGCGTACGGGGTGTTCGAGCTCGAGGGCGGGATCGTCGCGCAAATCAACTCGTCATGGGCCACGCGAGTGTATCGCGACGAGCTCCTGAGCCTGCAGGTGGACGGCGCCGCGGGCAGCGCCGTGGCGGGACTGCGTGAGTGCAAAATCCAGGATCGCGCCAACACGCCGCGGCCGGTGTGGAACCCCGACCTGCCCAATCCTTTTGAGTTTCGCGCGCTGTGGGCCACGGTTGCCGATAACGCCGAGTTCGACAACGCGTTTAAGGTGCAGTGGGAGATGTTTTTGCGCCACGTTGCGGAGGACGCGCCCTTTCCGCATGACTTTTTCGACGGTGCGCGCGGCGTGCAACTGGCGGAATTGGCCATGACTTCGTGGCGCGAGCGGCGCTGGATTGATGTTCCGGAGATTTCGCGTGGCGCGACCACGCCGGCGTAAAAGAGTCGCACAAAGACGGGCAAGTTCGCATGGCAGATAAGGCAAGACTCTCGCTGAATCAGATCACTACGGCCAACTGGAGCGTGGCCGACGCAGTGGAGGGCTGCGCGCGCCATGGCGTGCGATCGATCGCGCTTTGGCGGCACAAGATCGAAGAGGCCGGCCTCGCCGCGTGTGTTCGCGCCGTCGACCACGCCGGCTTGCACGTCTCCAGCGTTTGCCGGGGCGGAATGTTCCCCGCGCCGACCGAAGCGGAGCGCAGAAAAAACATCGAAGACAGTTTCATTGCCGCGGATGAAGCCGCTGCGTTGCATGCGGATTCCCTTGTAATGGTGGTCGGTGGTTGCGCGGGCGTCCCGCTTGAAGATGCGCGCCGGATGGTGGCCGACGGTGTTGCCGAACTCGTGCCCTACGCGCGCGAGCGCGACGTGCGCATCGGTCTCGAGCCGCTGCATCCCATGTTCGCCGCGGATCGTTCCGTGCTTGTGACGATTGACCAGGCGCTGGAACTGGCGCAAGCGTACGATGCGCGCGAGGTCGGCGTCATTCTCGACACGTTTCATATCTGGTGGGACCCGCGCGTTGAAGAGTTGATCGCCCAGGCTGCGGGGAGAATTTGTGGTTTTCACGTCTCCGACTGGCTGGTTCCGCTGCCCGACGTGCTCCTGGGCCGCGGACTGATGGGCGACGGCGTGATCGACAATCGCAAACTGCGGCGATTGGTTGAGCGGGCGGGTTACCATGGACCGATTGAAGTGGAGATCTTCAACCGCGCGCTCTGGGACAGCGATCCCGATACGGTTCTGGCGCAAGTGATCGAGCGGTTCGAGCAGTATGTTTAGGAAGCGAGTGTGCACGTGGAAGTGAACGAAACCATCACGCCGCAGGAGCTGATGCCGGCGATCCGCCGCGCCGTCGAGTTGGCTTCGGAGAAGACGTTGCGGCTTGATCGCCGCTGGAGCGTTCCCGATTGCGCGCCGGTGTTTACAGTGGGCGGTCACTACACGGCCCGCAGCTGGACGCAATGGACGCAAGGATTTCAGTATGGCAATGCGCTGCTCTGCTTTGAGCTGGGCGGCGATGAAGAACTGCTGGCGCTGGCACGTCGCCACGTCGTGGCCGATATGGCGGAGCACCTGACGCACATGGGCGTGCACGACCACGGATTCAACAACATTTCCACCTATGGCAATCTGCGGCGGCTTATGCTCACCGGCCGCATCGCGCACAACGAGTGGGAACTGCACTGTTATGAACTCGCGCTCAAAGTGAGCGGGGCGGTACAGGCGGCACGTTGGACCAGCCTTCCCAATGGCCTCGGCTACATCCACTCCTTCAACGGCAGCCACTCGCTGTTCATCGATACCATGCGCACCTTGCGCGTGTGCGGCGTCGCGCATCAGCTGGGCCACGCGCTGCTGGGCGAGCAGGACGAGCGCGTGAACCTGCTGGCCCGGCTGGTCGCGCATGCCGATACCTCGGCGCAGTACAACATTTATTACGGCGAGGGACGCGACCACTACGACGTGCCGGAGTTGCGCGGCCGCACGGCGCATGAGGCCATCTTCAATCCCGCGAGCGGCGCGTTTCGCTGTCCATCGTCGCAACAGGGCTATTCGCCGTTCACCACGTGGACGCGCGGTTTAGCGTGGGCCACCCTGGGTTTTGCCGAGCAGCTTGAGTTCGTGCAGTCGCTCGCGGCCGGGGAGTTTGGCGCCGACGGCGCTCCGGAAAAGGGTGACGCGTGCGCGATGCTGGAGCGGGCGGCTCGCGCCACATGCGACTTCTACATGCACCAGGCGAGCGCGCGGGACGGCATCTGCTACTGGGACACGGGCGCTCCGGGATTGCCGCGCCTGGGCGACTGGCAGGCGCAGCCCGCGGATCCCTTCAACGACTACGAGCCGGTGGACTCTTCGGCGAGCGCGATTGCCGCGCAGGGACTCCTCCGTCTGGGGCATGCGATCGGCCATGACGGGCACGCGTACACGCAGGCTGGATTGACGGTGTTGCGGCGGCTGCTTGAGGAGCCGTATCTATCCACCGACCCGCATCATGAGGGCATCTTGCTGCACAGCGTCTATCACCGGCCCAATGGCTGGGACGCGATTCCCGCGGGTCGCAAGATTCCCTGCGGGGAGTCGAGCATGTGGGGCGACTATCATCTGCTGGAGGCGATGCTGCTGGCGACGCGATTGGCCGTGGGAAATTACTACACGTTCTTCCAGCGCTAGCACGCGTTCGAAAGGAGGGTCGAAGATGGGGAACAAAGTTGCGTTGGTGACAGGCGGCGCGCGCGGCATCGGCTTCGGCATCGCGCTCCGCCTGGCGCAGGATGGCTTCGACCTCGCGATCTCGGGCCGGCGCGCGGCCGAAGAAGTGCAACCCGCGCTCGATCGCGTGAATGAACATTGCGCCGGGGAGCATGGCGCGGGCGCCCTCTACGTGCAGGCCGACGTGGCCGACGGCTGCGCTCGGGCGCGCCTGCTGCTGGCGGTCGAAGAGCGCTTCGGCCGGCTCGACGTGCTGGTGAACAACGCGGGCATCGCGCCACGCGTGCGCGCCGACATTCTGGAAGCGCGCGAAGAACACTTCGACGAGGTAATGGCGATCAATCTCAAGGGACCGTACTTCCTGACGCAGGCTGTGGCCGCGTGGATGATCCGGCAGCGGGAGAGTCACGGCGCGGCGCATCGCGCCATCGTCAATATTGGATCGATCTCGGCCACGGTGGCCAGCGTGAATCGTGGCGAGTATTGCCTGTCGAAAGCGGGCGTTGCCATGGCCACGCGGCTGTGGGCGGCGCGGCTGGCGGAGTTCGGCATCGGCGTTTACGAGGTGCGGCCGGGAATTATCGAGAGCGAGATGACCGAGGGCGTGCGCCCGAAGTACGATGCGCTGATTCAGTCTGGGTTGACGATTGAGAAGCGCTGGGGCAGCGCGGCTGACGTGGCCAGCGCGGTGAGCGTGCTGGCGCGCGGAGAATTGCCCTACGCCACCGGCGCGTTGATCGTGGTCGACGGCGGACTGACGCAGCAGCGGTTGTAACGGAGGACGTCCTGACAGATCAGCTCGCGAAATCTCCGCGCGCGCCGCGATGGCAGTTCGCCGTGGCGTCGGGAATCCTGGGCTGGGTTCTCGATGCCTATTTCTTTTTCATCCTCATTTTTCTTCTCGACACGCTGGCCGCGCGCTTCGGCGTGAGCAAGGCCGCCATCGTCTGGTCCATCACCGTCACGCTGGTCACGCGTCCGCTGGGCGCGCTGGTGCTGGGCGCGCTGGCCGACCGCTACGGACGGCGCGGCCCGCTGATTGCGTGCGTGCTGTTCTTCTCTATCGTTTCGGCAATGACGCCGTTCGCGCCCAGCTACCGGGCGTTTTTGATTTTGCGCGCGCTCTACGGCGTCGGCATGGGCGGTTATTGGGGCATCGGCGCGTCGCTCGTCATTGAGAGCTCGCCGAGCCGCTGGCGCGGACTGTTCAGCGGCATTCTGCAGGCAGGATATTCCGCGGGATACTTGCTGGCTGCTGCGGCCATGCCCGTGATTGTGCCGCGTTTTGGATGGCAGTGGGTTTTTCTCGGCGGACTGCTGCTGGCCGCGCCGATTGTGCTGCTCGCCGCGCTGGCGCGGGAGCCGGAGGCGTGGCGCAGCAATCGGCCGCCGGGTTTTGGCGCGGTGGCGCGCGTGTGTTGGGACCACAAAGCCGTGTTTGTGTACCTGGTCGCGCTCATGACTGCCATTACCTGCTTCTCGCACGGATCGCAGGACCTCTATCCCGACTTTCTGCGCAGCGTGCGCGGGTTTTCGGCGCTGGCCACGTCGAATCTCGCCATTCTTTATAACGTGGGCGCGATTCTGGGCGCGCTCGCGATCGGCCATCTCTCGCAGAAGATCGGCCGCCGCTGGAGCATCCTGGTTGCGCTTGGCGTGGCGCTCGTCGCCGTTCCCGCATGGGCCTTCGGCGCGTCGCTTGCGGCGCTGGCCGCTGGAGCCTTCGTGATGCAGTTCGGCGTGCAGGGCGTCTTCGGCGTTATTCCCGCGCACCTCAACGAGCTTGCGCCGCCCGCGGTGCGCAGCCTGTTTCCCGGAGTCGTCTACCAGCTTGGCATGTTGATCGGCGCGCCGTCGGTCGGCATCGAGTTTGCGCTTCGCCGGACGTTTGGTTATTCGGGAGCGCTGGCCGCGTTTGAGATTGCGTCCATTGCGGCGCTGGTTGTGTTGTGCGCGCTTGGACCCGAGCGGAAAGACAGGGAATTGGAAGGACAGTGAACAGCTGTCAGTTTGTGGCTCGTGATTCGTGGTTCGTGGACCGTGGTTCGCAGCAAAACGTCTGGCCGAAAGACCGATGCGCTTGCGCGTCACAGGATCACAGAATCACGCAAACTGTGAGGCTGTGCGGAATTGTTCTGTAAGTTGTTGACTGTACAACTACTTCCAGGCTTCACAGTTTCACAACTCGTCTTTCGCGGCGTGGCCGCCGGGTGTCAGGTATCAGGTTTCAGGTGTCAGAACCCGGGGTAGGGGGGGTGGGGGGAGTGGTACGGACCGGGCAGATACCTGACACTTTAGACCGGGCACATACCTGACACTGCAACGTGGCTGGCGTTCTGGGTCATTTAAGAAAAGTATGCGCCGGAAGGACTTAATTATCTGCAAAACGGCGCAAATAAATCGGGCCCTTCCCGAAGGAAGGGCCCGAGGTCTGTTGTGCTTAGCTGGTAGCGTGCTATTGCACAGTCAAGGTGACGGTTGTATTGGAGGAATAGCTCGGCGATGTGGAGGCCCCGGTAATCGTGACTGTGTAGGTTCCGGCCGTGGTACCCGGATTGCTGTTACCGCCGCCGCCTCCACCACCACCGCTGCTACCTCCGCCGCCACAGCTTGCCAACGCGCCTAGCGCGACCATGGTGACAAGGATGGAAAGCATCGCGCGCCAGCTACGCCGCCGGGCGGGGATGCCAAAGAATACGAGCAGGGCCAGAACCGCGCCGGAGCCTGCGCCCAGCCAGCCTTTACCTTTGCCGAAGTTCGGACGGATCAGGTCGGCGGAATAGGCCGTCGTTCCGATCGTCAGGGTAGAGGTCTGCGCCGTTGTGCCACTGAGGGTGACCGAATATGACGAGAGACTGCACGACGCCGGGTCGGTGGAGGCATTGGTCGTGAACGAGCATGCCAGGTTTACCGTGCCCGAGAACCCGCCTGACCCTGGCGTTATGGTGATGAGCGAGGTATTGCCGGAGGTCGCGCCCGGGGCCACGCTGATGTTGCCGCCGTTGGAAAGCGCGAAGGTCGGGTTCGCAGTCACGGTGACGTTGATCGTGGTGCTCTGCGTGATGCTGCCGGAGGTGCCTGTGATTTTGAGGGTATATTGGCCGGCCGTTGTGGTGCCCGTGCTACCCACCGCTAAGGTCGTCGTGGCTTCGGCGCTCCCGCTCACGGTCGCCGAGGCGATCGTCCCGCAGGTCACAGGACTTGTTGGGCTCGATGGTGTGCCGGTCACGGAACAGGTGAAGTTGACCGTTCCCGTAAATCCGTCCGCCGGCTCCACGGTGATTGTTGAAGTGTTACCAGTAGTTGCGCCTTGAGTTATCGAAACGCCAGATGCAACCAGGGAGAAGTTTGGCGCCGGAGTTCCCGAGGGCCATGCGTTCACGACATTCGATACGTTGAGCGAGCCGAGGCCGGTGGCCAAGTCGAAACCGGTGCCGGAGTTGTAGGCCGCGGTGGTTCCGGAAGTGACCAGCGTGCCCAAGGTGTCGCCCGAGTTGATGGCCGCGCAGTTGGGGGAAGTGGTGCCGCTGTAGGCTGGGAAGCCACCGTTGACGATCCTCCACCCACTACTTGTGTAAAAGGCGCCGCCCTCACCGGAGTTGTTGAGATCGCAGGGCATGGCGTTGGTCTGCGCGGTGGTGTAACTCGGCCCGCTGGGGGCTGTTGGTCCGTTATCGATGTCCTGAAAATAGCAACTGCTGGAGGTGGTGACGCTCTCGGCGCTGCAACTGGAGTAGGTCTGCCGGCCCGCCAGGTCGTACAACTCGGGGTCGGGATTGCCTTGCGCGGCGCCGGCCTTCTGGTTGATCAGGGCCATGACGCCGGCCATCTGCGGTGTGGCGACGGAAGTGCCTCCGACCTCCTGGGCCTCGACTTCCCCATCCTGGGTCGAGTTTGATGTGCTGCTGAGGTAAGTGCAGGACGCCACGTTCGAGACACAGATCAGCGTGGCGCTGTTGAAGTTGCCATTGCCGGCAAAGAAGCTCACATCGGGAATATCGCGCACGCCATCGCTGGGGATGCCGGTAATGCCGCTCTGCCAGACGGGCTTCGGCCAGCCGTCATTGGTAAGCGTTACAGTGCCGACGTTCGTGGAAACGCTAGTGCCAGTGCAACTGGACACTGTGCTGCCGTTGTTCACAACGCAATTGCTGGCTCCGCCGCTGCCGCCCACGGTATCGACGTATCCAGCGAGCATATTCCCGGTACCTTCGTAGAACAGGTACCAGCCCGGATAGCCCCCGTAGACAGGGCCGTAAATTTGGCTGCAGGTCTCCTCGGGAGTGGTTGGAGTGGCAACGCCGTAATAGCTGTCGAAGCCCGAGGCGGACAGATAAGTTTCAAGAAATCTGGCATTGATGGGGTTCATGCAGGTGTCGTTCCAGGGGATCTCCGGCACATATCCCAGCGCACTGGCTCCCGTTGTGCCGTTGTTGGAGGTGTTCCAGTAGGCCGGACTGCCCTGGCTGGTGCTCGATGAGGCACAACCCTCGAGGTTGAGAGTAGCGTTGTTGCCGGTTCCGGTCACGATGACGTAGGGCTGGCACCAACTGAAGTCTGTGCCTCCGACGGCGGTGTTGTAGGGCGTGGAGGCAAGGCCGCTCACGGAGAGTCCGTACTGCGCAAGATAGGGATTGCCATCTTGCGAATCCATTTCGTCGTCGCAGGCGGGCGAGCCGGAGTCGCCCGTGGCCACGAAGACAGCGATGCCTTCGGCCGCTGCCTGTTGCCACAGGTTGTAGAAGGCGACATTGCCCGCGGTGCCCTGGCCGAGCTCGCACTCACCGTAGCTGACGCTCAGGATTTTGGCCGTCAGGTTATCGACGACGTAGGCGGCGGAGTCATAGAGCGTATCGATGCAGCCGGAGCCGGTGGTGGCGTTGCAAGCGGAGGACTGCCCGGTGACCACCAGATCGATTTGCGCGTTTGGAGCGACGGCGCCCGACCACTCGACGTCGAGCGAGTTCTCCAGCAGGTCGCCGAGGCCGCAATATGCGGTGGAGCTTGTGCTGGTGCAGATGCTGGCCGTAGTTCCCGTGTTGAAGTATGAGCCAGCGTCAATTTCGTGGGGCGTCGGGCTTGTCGGAAAATTCGTGGACAGGCCGAAGGCGCCACGGAACGTGGCCACGTCGTTGGCGCCGCCGTTCAGGCCGATATTGATGAAGCTGGTTCCGGCGATGGCAATGGTCTGGCCACTACCGGTGATGTTGTTATTCCAGAGCGGCAGGACATTGTAGATGGTGGCGAAGTCGTAAGGCGTCACGTCTTCTTCCAGATAGGCATTGTTGGTTCCCTGGTCGCCGTTGGTGCCGAATTGCGGAAGGGATTTGAATGCCGGTCTGGGGCCTGTGCTAGGCGGGGCGGAAGATGCCGCGGCCAAGGTCAACGGCGAGTTGGCGGCGGTCGTGACCTTTTTCCACTTCCCGGTCTGCTGGTCGAATTGGACCAGACTGCCGAGCTTGTGCTGCGGCTGCGGCAGGAAGTTATGCAGCGCCTTGACGCCGATGACCACGGGCGAAAGGGCGGCGGGGATCTGCGGGTCGCTCATGTTCGCGTAGTGCCCAACGCCGTTCACCGAAAGGTTGTGGATCTGGGTGTGGAAGGCGTTTTGGACCTGACCGGCGGTGCCGCTGAAGCGGATGGTCATGCGGTCTGGCGTGACGAGTTTGACAGCGAAGCCATGGCTGGCGAGCCAGCCGGTGATGGTGGCGATGTCTGCCTGGGCGGGACCAAACTGCGCGCCGATCTGCTGGGGCGTGAGCCACTGGTGGTAGTTGGGCGAGTTCTGGTCGTATTCGCTGGCCACATAGGCGTCGAAGGCGGCCTGCTGCTCGGCGCTGCGGCTGAGAACGAGGGTGAGGTCAGGCAGGGCAAAGTTGGCGCTGACGGCCCCGCGATCGTTTTTGGCGTTGGCGCGGGGATTGGTGTTCCCGGTCAACGTGACGAGCTGGGCTTCATCGATGCGGCTGACGATGCGGGCGGCAGGCGCCACGCCTTGTCCCTGAGAGACGGCCGGGAAGAGGATGGCACTGAGCAATATGCACAGGGGGAAACACAGGGTGACGCACAGGGGGAGCGAACGCAGCTTGATCATAGAGGTTGGTCCTGACCCTTTCTTGACAAAGACCCTCGAATACGGGAAGAGTTGCCGTTGGTGAGAGAAAACCGGCACAGGGCCGGATCGGTTTGCGTTCAATGTACGAGTTGGAAGACAAGACCATCATACGGCGGTGACCAGAGCACTATGCCAGCCTTCCGCCGCCAAAGTTTCAAGAAGCAGGTTCTTCGACTCGCTCCGACTTCGCTCAGGGTCGCTCAGAATGACAGAAAGGATGGGGCACGGGCAGGTTACAGGGGCCGCGCCGGCAAGCGCTGCCAGGTTTGGAACGGACAGCCCGGATTGCGACGGACGATGGGAAAAAACAGCGCGCGAAGCCATGCATTCCTGACCAATACGAACGTATAAAGCCAGATGAAAACAAACGTGAGGCCGCTTTTCAGCAGGTAAGGTAGACGGACTCGCAGTGTTAGACGGTTGAAACCAGGGAAATGTTGACAAGAAAAGGGAACGAGAAGGCAGGGAATAGGGAGTAGGGACGAAAAGCAGCTTCTAGCTTTTAGCACTTAGCTTTTAGCTCGTTGAGGTGAGTGGGCGGCAGTGACGGGAAGGCGGAAAAGAGGGATTAAGGGACTGGGGACGGAGGGAGCGGGCCGGCGGGTGCGCGGGCCGGCGGGTGCGATCCCACCCTTTCCGCAAAAAACGCGGAAAGGATGGGGCACGGCGCTCTGACATCGTGATCGCTCTCTGATCGGTGCGGGTCTACCACCCCAAGAAACAAAGACCGTTTCCTGGGGGCCCGGTCTGGAGACCGGCGCTACAGGTTGCATTCCTTCAATAGGCACGGGATTGCAATAGACAATCATTCTGCAAAGGTTTATGATGCGATTTCTTAGCTGGTGCCCTTCTTTTAATGGATGAGTGGCTCGATGCGCGCTTCGCTGTTCATTACCTGCTATAACGACACGCTGTATCCCGAGACAGGGCGTGCGGTGGTGAGGTTGCTGGAGCGGCTGGGCGTGGAGTTGGAGTTCCGCGCCGGGCAGACCTGCTGCGGGCAGATGCACGCCAACACGGGCTTCCGCGGCGAGGCCTTCAGCCAGGCCAAGCGGCTGGTGCGGCTGTATGCGGATGCAGAGGCGGTGGTGATTCCGTCGTCGTCGTGCGTGGCCATGATGCGCGACCAGTACCCCGGGCTTTTTGAAGAGCTGGGCAACGAGACGCTGCGGGAGCAGTTCAGGGCGCTGGTGCCGCGGGTGTGGGAGCTGAGCGAATTCCTGATCGACAACTTGGGCGTGGAGGATGTGGGCGCGTATTTTCCGCACCGCGTAACTTACCACGCGAGCTGCCACGGGCTGCGTGCGCTGCAGCTGGGCGACCGGCCGTTTCGTTTATTGGCCAAGGTCCGCGGGCTGGAGCTGGCGCCGCTTGCGAATCTGGACCGGTGTTGCGGTTTTGGCGGCACGTTCAGCGTGAAGAACGGGGATGTGTCGTCGGCCATGCTGACGGTGAAGCTGGAAGATGTGCTGGCGACGGGCGCGGAGTTTTGCACGGCGCTCGACAATAGCTGCCTGATGCACCTGGGCGGGGCGATGCACCGGGAGTACGCGCCGATGAAGACGATTCATATGGCGCAGATTCTGGCCAGCACGCAGGAGCATCCCGCGGAGGTGATGGGATGAGCGCGGCCGATCATCCTGTGCTCGATCCGGCGCTGGCGCCGCCGTTTCCTGTGGCCGCGCTGCCGGTGCTGCGCAACGTGCAACTGCGCAAGAACGTGGCCCATGCCATTGACGTGATCCAGGCCAAGCGGGCGCGGCTGGTGGCGGAAAAACGGGATTGGCAAGAACTGCGTTCAGCGGCGGCGGCCATCAAAGATGAGACGCTTGCGAATTTGGGCGCGTACCTGGAGCAGTTTGAAGAGCGCTGCACCGCGGCGGGCGGGCACGTGCACTGGGCACGGGATGCGGCGGAGGCGCGGCGCGTCATTCTGGAAATATTGCGCGAGGCGGGTGCGGACGAGGTCATCAAAATCAAGACCATGACCTCGGCGGAGATCCAGTTGAATCCGTTTCTGGAGGCCGCGGGGGTGCGCGCCTATGAGACGGATCTGGCGGAGATCATTCTGCAACTGGGCCGCGGGGAGCCTTCGCATATCGTGGTTCCGGCGCTGCACGTGAATCGCGCCCAGGTGCGGGAGATTTTTTCTCGGGCAATGGGGCTTGAGGGCCTAAGCGATGAGCCAAAGGCGCTGACGGCAGCGGCGCGGAACTATCTGCGGCAGAAGTTTCTCGAGGTGCCGACGGCGATCAGCGGGGCGAATTTTCTGGTTGCGGAGACGGGCGGCGTGGCCATTGTCGAGTCCGAGGGCAACGGGCGGATGTGCCTGACGCTGCCGCGCACCATGATCACGCTGGCGGGGATTGAGAAGGTGGTGCCGCGGTTCGCCGATCTTGAGGTCATGCTGCAACTGCTGGCCCGCTCGGCGACGGGCGAACGCATGAATCCGTACACCTCGCTGTGGACGGGCGTGACCAAGGGCGACGGGCCGCAGAATTTCCACGTGGTGCTGCTTGACAACGGACGCTCGTCGATTTTGGGGCGCAAGACGGAACGGCAGACGCTGCGGTGCATTCGCTGCGCGGCGTGCATGAATACGTGCCCGGTGTACCGGCAGACGGGCGGACACGCGTATGGGTCGGTGTATCCGGGACCGATCGGAGCGATTCTGACGCCGCAGCTCGAGCAGTTGCGGCACGCGCAGTCGCTCCCCTTTGCGTCGTCGCTGTGCGGCGCGTGCTACGAAGTGTGCCCGGTGAAGATCAATATTCCGGAGATTCTGATCGACCTGCGCGCCAGGGTCACGGATCAGGAACGGCACACGGTGGGCAAGTTTTTCGATCCCATGTATGTGGGGCTGCGCGTGGCGAACGTAATTTTTTCGCGGGCGTGGCTGTTTCATTTCGCACAATGGGCGGGGCGGATCGGCGCCAGGCTTGTGACGCGGCGGGATGGATGGATTCACCGGCTGCCGAGCGTGGGCGCGAAATGGACGCAGACGCGGGATTTGCGCGGATTGCCGAAGCAGACCTTCCACGAATGGTGGAAAGACAGGGAACAAGGGACCGAGGGACCGAGGGACCAAGGGAACAAGGGAGCGGAGGCACGATGAGCGCTGTCAACGATAGCCGCAAGAAGGTACTCGAAGCCATTCGTGCCGCTACTTCCGGGTCCGCAGCGCGGAATTCCGACGAGACGGCGGGGAAGGCTGCTGAGGGTCATGCGGAGATCCCGCGCGGCTATGTGCGGCGGGGCGACATGACGGTCAGAGCCCGTCACGAGCGTTTCATTGAGCGTTTGCGGGAATATGATGCGGAAGTAGTGGAATGCGAGCCGGAGGGGCTTGCCGCGGCGATTGCCGCGCAAATTGAGGCCAGCGGCAAACGCCGATTTGTTGCGCCGCCGGGAATCCCGGCCGAGTGGTATGTTGACGCCGCGTGGAAGATCGAAGGGTTTGAATGCACTTTCGATCACGGACTATCGGTTGCCGAAATCGAGCAGGCCGAGGGCGTGATAACGGGGTGCTTTTGCGGCGTGGCTGATTCAGGCACTATTGTGTTGCATCACGGTCCGGCCGAGGGACGGCGCGTTATTTCTCTGCTTCCGGACTGGCATCTATGCGTGGTGCGAGCCAGCCAGGTGGTGGAAACGCTTCCCGAGTATTTCGATCGCTGCGCGATCAGGGATCAGGTTTCAGGTGTCAGGGATCAGGGCCCTGAGAGTTTGCCGAAGCTGGTGACGTGGATTTCAGGGCCGAGTGCGACGGCCGACATCGAGATGACGCGCATCAAGGGCGTGCATGGGCCGAGATTCTTGAATGTAATACTGGTGAAAGATCAGGGACTAAGGGACTGAGGGACTGAGGGACTACGGGACTTCGGGACCAGGGACTGAGAAAGACGGGACTCACGCTACGGGTATGGAGAAAACAATGAAACTTTCAGAATCGGCATTACAGGATCTCGCCTTCAAGGCGCTGGATTCCTTCCGGATCGAGATTCCCTCGTGGGGATTCGCCAACACCGGCACGCGCTTTGGCAAGTTTGTGCAGGCCGCCGCCGCCACCACCATTGAAGAGAAGTTTGCCGACGCCGGAGAAGTAAACAAGTTGACCGGCGTGACGCCCACGGTGGCGCTGCACGTGCTTTGGGACCTGCCCAACGGCGTGAAAGACGTGCCCGAAGTGAAGCAACTGGAACAGCGCTTCGGCGTGAAGTCGGGATCGATCAATCCCAATCTGTTTCAGGACCAGGAGTACAAGTACGGCTCGCTGTGCAACCCCTCGGCGGAGATTCGCGCGCACGCACTCGAGCACATGCTGGACTCGATCGAGATCGCGAAGGCGCTGGGCTCTCGCGACATCTCGCTGTGGATGGCGGACGGCTCGAATTATCCGGGCACGCAGAGCATGCGCAAGCGCATCACCTGGCTGGAGCAGGCATTGCGCACCTCGCACGACCACATGGCGCACTATCAACGGCTGCTCGTCGAGTACAAGCCCTTCGAGCCTGCTTTCTACCACACCGACATTGCCGACTGGGGCATGTCAAGCCACTTTGCGCGGGTGGCCGGCCCGCAGGCGCGGGTGCTGGTGGATACCGGCCATCACTACAACGCGCAGAACATTGAACAGATCGTGGCGTGGCTACTGCACACCAACATGCTGGGCGGGTTCCACTTCAACGACCGCCGCTACGCCGACGACGATCTGACGCTGGGCTCGATCGATCCCTACCAGATCTTCCGCATCTTCCACGAGATTCATGCGGCCGTCGACGACGGGTTGAAGCCCGAGATTGCCTACATGATCGACCAGAGCCACAACCTGAAGGGCAAGATGGAGGCGATGGTGCAGACGGTGGTGGCGGCGCAGGAGCTGTATCTGAAGGCCGCGCTGGTGGACCGCGAGCAACTGGCCGCGCTGCAGCAAAGCTGCGACCTGGTGGCGGCCGAGGAACTGTACCGCGGCACGTTCTGGACCGATGTGCGTCCGTTGACGCGCGCCTGGCGCGAAGCCCGAGGCCTCGCCGCCGATCCGTTGGCGGCGCTGAAGGAGAGCGGCTACGTGGAGCGCGTTGGCCGCGAGAGGGGTAGCAGAAGCATGGCCGTCAGTAGTTACGCTTGAGGCGGGGAGCGAGTCGGCGTTTCCCCGGGCTAATTGACTCAACTCCCATAAATATGGGATCCTTAGGTTCCTATGAAGACCACGCTTGAAATTCCGGACCCCATTTTCCGCCGGGCCAAATCGGTTGCGGCCCAGCGAGGCATTGCCCTTCGCGTCTTTGTCACCGAAGCGGTCGAAGAGAAATTGGCCGGCACGTCTCAAAAGGGAGAGAAGCCCTGGGCCAGGCTGGCCGGCGGTCTCGAACATCTTCACAAAGAGACGATGCGCATCAACGGAATTATGAAAAGAGAGTTTGAAAAGATCGAGCCCGAGGATTGGGAGTGATCCCCCAAGTGATCCCCAAGTGATTCTCGATACCAACGCCCTTTCCGCAGTAGCCGACAATGAGCCCGCGGCTGTTCGAATCTTCAGCCATGCGGCAACGATCGAACTGCCGGTTATTGTCCTCGGCGAATATCGCTTCGGAATCGCGCAGTCGCGGCGGCGCAATGAGTATGAAAAGTGGCTTGGGGAACTTATCGCCGCAACCCGGGTGTTGCCTGTCGATGACGAGACCTCCAGCCAATATGCCAAAATTCGCGCCGAGCTCAAGAAAGCTGGCCTGCCGATTCCCTCAAACGATCTATGGATCGCGGCTCTCTCCCGCCAACACCGGCTCCCGCTCATGAGTCAGGATCAGCACTTCGACGCCGTCCAGGACCTGAAACGAATCGGCTGGTGAGGGCCTCTTGTTCCCTCGGTCCCTCGTTCCCTGCATTATCCCTAAGTCGTTCCGCAGCTGGGTGTTCTATGATGTGGTGAAGCCTGAGTTTCATTAGGGACACAGGTGCGGAGGCGCGGGTGGCCAAAGCGAAGATCAAACGGCTTTACCTGATTCCGATTCTTTCCAAGGCGCTCGATGTCATTGAGCTGTTCGAACAGGAAAGCGCTTCATTGACGCTGGAAGACGTTTACCAGCGGACCAACATCTCCAAGACCAGCGTCTACCGGATTCTGAAGACGCTGGTGCATCGCGGCTACCTGGCGCAAACGCCGAACGGGCAGTACCGGCTGGTTTCGCGTCCGCGGCGGCTGCGCTTCGGCTTTGCCGTGCAGAGCGCGGAGATGCCTTATTCGGAAGCTGTGGCGCAAAGCGTGAGCGCGGCGGCTGCGGCGTCGGGCGTGGAGCTGCTGCTGCTCGACAACCGCTACGATCCCGCGGTGGCTGTGAGTAATGCCGAGGAGTTTGTAGCCAAGCGCGTGGACCTGGTGCTGGAGTTCCAGGTGGAGGAAGCCGCGGCTCCGCGCGTGGCGCACATCTTCAAGAAGGCCGATATTCCGCTGGTCGCCATCGACGTGCCCCATCCAAATGCGACCTACTTCGGCGTGGACAACTTCGAAGTGGGGTACGAGGCGGCGTCGATTCTGGCGCAATTTGCGCAGCGCAAGTGGAAGGGCAAGGTCGACCGCGTGGTGGGCCTGGGCTTCAGCGAGGCTGGCAGCTTTGTGCAGAACCGTATCACGGGCGCCTTCGACGGCATCCGCGAGCGCTTCAAGGATCTGACTCCCGAGCAGTTCATCCAGATCGAAGGCCGCGGCATGCGCGAGGCCAGCCACAAGGCGATGAAGGAATTTCTGCGCGGATGCCGGCCCGGCGAGCACACGCTGGTGGCCGCGGCCACGGACTCGAGCGCCCTGGGCGTGCTGGACGCGGTACGCGCGGCGGGGCAGGAAGAGAACTTCGCCATCGTGGGGCAGGATTGCATTCCCGAGGTGATGGAGGAGATGCGGCGCGGCACGAGCGCCATTATCGGATCGATTTCGCACGAGCCGGAGACGTATGGGCCGCGGCTGATTCAGCTGGGCATTGCGATTTTGCGCGGCTACACGGTGCCGCCATACAACTACGTGCACCACAAGGCGGTGACGCCGGAGACGCTGGGCGACGAGGCGAAGGCGAAACACGAGGTGGTGCAGGGAGTAGGGAGTAGCCAGTAGGGAGTAGTGGTTTGTGCTGGGGTTGGGGGGCTCTCCCCGGTCCCCAAAAGCGAGGGACCGGGGGCACCCGGCAGGGGTTGGAATTGTGCGATCCCACCTTAACCGATTCGCGAAATGCGCGAATCGGCGGAGGTGGGGCACCCGCTGATTAGGTGAGTTTGCTTGCTCGATGGGCCGGGCTACCTGCTATGAAATATCGCTATGTTGTTTGGACTCTGCTCCTCGGTTGTTTTACGTCCCTGGGAGGACAGCGTCCTCCGGGTACTGGCGACGGAGTGTCCCCTGATCCCGGCCCCGATCGCATCGAAGTTCGCTTCGCGACCGGTGAAAAGACGCTTACTTGCGATCGATTCCATCTTGTTGCACGGTACGAGGGCCGGATATTGATCAACGGCTATTTTCATAAGGGGTTTCGGATTCCTGATAGCGCAAAAGGGCTGCCTCAAAAGAACAGTGTTGAGATTGATGTTCGATGCGGGGGAAGCCACTGGCATTTTCAAAACGTCGGAGAAAGAGCCTTCCTCAAAGGTTGGTGGTGGATAGGCACAGATTATCCCCCGTACCAGGAAAGGCTGAGAGGCCCTCAATTCGCGAAAGATGCTTGGGTAAAATACCTCATCATTGAGCCGACAGATGAGTCAGGTTTTATAGTTTTCCGTGCCTGCCCCTCGGAGTTGCAAAGCCAAAAGCCGGGCCCCTGTCACACAGACTAAGGTTGGGCGACATGACTTCCGCAATTAGCCGCCTTGCCCCGTCGCTCGCCCCGAATTTCCGGAATAAGACGATTCCCTGATGCCGGTGGCTGTATCATAAAGATGTGCTCGATCCATTCCCCGATCGGCGCGCTCCAGAACTCTCGAAACGTAAGCCAGGGCTGGTTTGGAAGCGGGCAAAAAGTGTCCACTTCCGGCGCGGCCTACGAATGCAGATTTTTGAACACGCTCTTGAGTGCTTCCTATGACGACTGCTATAGCTTCCCCTGTATTGCAATTCCTTGAGGACCGTTGGGACCACGCCCGTGCGGCCACTCTCGATGCAGCCGAGCTCCTGCGTTATCGGTCCAATCTTTTAGGTTCGGACCTTCGCATCACCAATTTTGCCGGAGGCAACACCAGCTCGAAGATCATGGAAACCGATCCGCTCACCGGTGAACGGGTGGAAGTGCTGTGGGTGAAAGGTTCGGGCGGCGACCTGGGCTCGATCAAGCGCACCGGCTTTGCCACGCTCTACCAGGAAAAGCTGCTGGTGCTGGAGCGCAGGTACCAGGGTGTCGACACGGAAGACGAGATGGCGGCGATGTATCCGCTGTGCGCTTTCAAGAACAATCCAGTGGCCGCGTCCATTGACACGCCGCTGCACGGATTTCTGCCTTTCCCGCATGTGGATCATCTGCACCCGGATTGGGGGATCGCACTGGCGGCCAGCGCCAACGGCAAGGCCAAAATGGAAGAGTTCAATCGCGAGTTCGGCCACCGGCTGGTGTGGGTGCCGTGGCAGCGCCCGGGGTTCGAGCTGGCCATGATGATGAAGCGCGCGGTCGAGGAGAATCCCGGCTGCGATGGCATTGTGCTGGGCGGGCACGGGCTGTTTACCTGGGGCCAGACGCAACGCGAGTGCTACCTGAACACGCTCACGGTGATCGACCAACTGGGACAGTTTATTGAGCGGCACGGGCGGGGCAAGACGCGCTTTGGCGGCGAGGCGGTTGTGGCGCGTGCCGACCGCGAGGAACTGGCGGCGAAGATCGCTCCGTTCCTGCGTGGACGCATCAGCGCCAAGCACCGTTTCATCGCGAGTTTCAGTGACGCCGCGGATGTGCTGCAGTTTATCGATTCTGTGGATGCGAAGGAACTGGCTTTCCTCGGCACCAGCTGCCCGGATCACTTTATCCGCACCAAGATCCGGCCGTTGTTTGTGCCGTGGGGCGCGGGCGAGGATTTGCAGGCTCTGAAAAATCACATCGACGTCTCGCTGTCGAATTATCGCGATCAATACCGCGCGTATTACAAGACATTCGCGACCAAGGATTCGCCGGCGCTGCGCGATGCCAGCCCTACCGTGGTGCTGATTCCGGGGATGGGCATGTTCAGCTTCGGCAAGAACAAGACCGAGGCGCGCATTACGGGCGAGTTTTATACGAACGCGATCCACGTGATGGAAGGCGCGAGTGTGCTGGGCGAGGGCGACGTTCACCCCAGCGGGCAAAGATCGCTCGCCGGGGGCCCCGGTTCGTTTGCAGGGCCGGTGCCACAGTGCCCGCCGGGGATGGATCCGGCCAGCTTCAAGGTGTTCTCGAATTATGTGGCGCTGCCGGCGGTTGAGGCGTTTCGCATCGAGTACTGGGCGCTGGAAGAGGCGAAGATTCGCCGCCAGCCGCCGGAGAAGGAGTTGAGCCGGCGCGTGGCAGTGGTGGTGGGCGGGGCCAGCGGCATCGGCCGCGAAGTGGCGCACCTGGCCGCGACGCGCGGCGCACATGTTTTTGTTGCCGATCGCAATGCCGAGGGCGCGGCGCAGGTGGCCATGGAGCTGGCGTCGGTGACGTCGGCGGAGTTTGCCGGCAGTTCCACGGTGGACATTCGCAGCCGCGAGTCGATTCGCGCCATGTTGGACGCGGCGGCGCTGGCCTTCGGCGGCATCGATATTCTCATCAACACCGCGGCGCTGTTTCCGGCCACGGCCGACGGCGTGATTCCCGACGACATGTGGGGCGACACGCTGGCCGTGAATGTGACGGCGAATTACCTGCTGGCCGACGAAGCGGCTACGCTCTTTGAGGAGCAGGGGCTGCACGGCAACATCGTCTTTACCAGTTCGGCGAACGCGGTGGTGGCCAAACGCGGCAGCGAGGCCTACGACGTGAGCAAAGCGGCGCTCTCGCACCTGATTCGCGAGCTGGCGGTGAGCATGGCGCCGAATGTGCGCGTCAATGGCATCAGTCCGGCCACGGTGGTGAAGGGATCGACCATGTTTGGGCGCGACCGGCTGCGCGCTTCGCTGACGAAGTACAATATTCCTTTCCGGGAATCGTTCAGCGACGAGGAGCTTAGCAGCCGTCTGGCCGCGTTCTATGCCGAGCGCACGTTGACCAACAAGGCCATCGATCCAGCCGATTGCGCGGAAGCCATCCTCTTCCTGGCCAGTCCTCGGGCGCGCTGCACGACGGGACACGTGATTCCCGTCGACGGCGGCCTGACCGAGGCGTTTCAGCGCTGACGGAAATGAGGAACTGCTGCGGTCATGCAAGAGCCTGCTCGTGTTGCCATTGATTTAGGCGCGGAAAGCTGCCGGGTTAGCCTGCTTCGCTGGGTGGACGGAAAAACGGCCGTCGAAATCATCCATCGCATTCCCAACGGACCCAAACATCGCGGCGACTCGCTCTATTGGTCGCTGACCGGGATTCTGGCGGGCCTGGAAGAGGGTCTGCGCAAGGCCGCCGCGATGGCGCCCGAGGGCATCGCGTCCATCGGCGTCGACGGTTGGTCCGTCGATTACGTGCGCCTGGCGCCGGATGGCTCGATGCTCTGCGAACCCTTCTGCTATCGCGATGAGCGCACCGTCAAGAGCAAGCAGGCCGCGGACGCGATCATCCCGCCGTTCGATATTTATCAGCGCACCGGCGCGTTTCCGATCGGCCTCAATTCCGTTTACCAGCTCATGGCCGATCCTGCGGCCGGAATCGACAAGCGCGCGCCGTGGGTGATGTTTCCGGAGTTCGTGCTTTATTGGCTGAGCGGGCGGCGCGTGGGCGAGTACACCAATGCCACACACACTGGCCTCGTGAATCTGAAGACCGGTACGTGGGATGCGGAGCTGTTCGAGATGCTCGGCCTCGCGGTGGAAGCCGCGCCGCCACTGGTTCCGACGGGCACGGTGCTGGGGCCGATTACGGGACCGCTGGCCGCACTCGACGCCTTTCGCGCCACGCAGATTATTGCGCCGGCCACGCACGACACGGCGAGCGCCATCGCGGGCATTGCCACCGACCTGAGCTCGGCGGCTTACATCAGCTCGGGCACGTGGTCGCTGGTGGGCACCATCACGCAAACGCCGGTGACCACGCGACACGCCTTCGACGCCGGGTACACCAACATTGGCGCGGCGGGCGGCGGACTGCTGTTTCACTCGCTCATCAACAGCATGTGGGTGCTGAAGCAGTGCATGGATGGCTGGGCAGCGGAGGGACGGCCGTGGCCGATTGAAAAACTTGTCCAAGAGGCTGCTCAATGCAATTGCGCGACGGGAGTGCTGGATATGGATGCGCCGACGCTCATGCTCGACACGGATATGCCCGAGCGCGTTAACAATGAATTGACGCGGCTGGGATTTGACGCCATTCCCGACGTGGCAGGCAACGAGCCGCTGTTTGCGCGGACGATTTTCGAGAGCCTGGCGCTGCGCTACGCGTCGGCGCTGGCGAATCTGGAAAAAATGCTGGACCGCAAGTTGGACCGCATCCACATGATCGGCGGGGCGACTCGGAATAAATTGCTGATCGAGCTGACGGAGAAGCAGACGGGGCTGAAGGTCGAGATCGGCGAAACCGAAAGCTCGACGGTGGGCAGCCTGGCGATTCAACTGGCGGCGAGCGAGGCCGCGGGTGAGCGCGTGACGCCGGAAGCTATCGCCAAGTGGGCGGAGGTGCTGTGCGAAAAGCAGCGCTGCTGATCGGTTCGGCCTGATGGAAAAGCAACCGCAGGTCCTTCGACCCGTTCCGGCACGCCGGGACTTGCTCAGGATGACCGAGTGCAGGTTGAGATTCGTGGAATCCCACCCTTTTCGCAAAGAACGCGAAAAGGATGGGGCACGGGAAGGTTCTTCTTCAAGCGGTCAGAGACCTAATCTTTGTTGTTCAGAGCCCACCATCGTGCGAACGAGGCAGGGGTGGTTCTTGGCGAGATGTCGGCCTGGTAGCGTTGGAGCTCGCTGCTGATCGACTCTTTGTCTTCTTTCATCTGGTTGCTGACTTCGAGTGCAAGTCCGGCACAGGCGCTTTCAGGGAATTCGGGGAATTGCGCGCGCAGCCGGGGAATCGTATCCTCGTCTGGCTCTACCGTGAGTTGATTGAATGCCGCGCGGATGCGTTCGACCATGGCGCTGACATCGAGATCGGGGTCGGCGAGAATGGGCTCGGCCAGGCTCCTGATGCGCTGCCGCTCGATGTCGTGTCCGAGCCGGTGGGCGGTTAAAACGGCAGCGACACGCATGTTGCCTTCGTAGCTGCCGTCATCGAAAAGCGCGGCCTGGAGAACGATCAAGGAGTTTTTGGGACCATCCAGGCAGGTTCCATTGGCGGCGGTTTCGGAGCTATCCGAGACGATGAGCTGGTCAGTGGCGCCGGGCGCGATGCGCGGCATGGTTCGAATGGACCAGCCTGACTCGCTATCAGGACTGCTGCCAATGCTATACGCGACCATGGCCCTGGCGGAGAGATTGTGCACCGTGAGCGTGTCGGTGGTACGATCACGCGTCGCGTAGTTGTCAATGGCTACGGAGGGCGCATTGCTGCGCAGGATCGGATGGCGGGGAGTGATGGGTTGCGGAGGAACGATGCGGAAGGTGACGGGCTCGAGGCCAACGCGCTCCAACTCGGGAAATGCGACCTCGTCGTTGAGCTTGCCGGAGTGAGTGGCGATGGTCTCGTGGGGGATTTTTTCCACCGATCCCATGGCCTTGCCGTTGTCGTAGTCGCCATAAAGCACGGTTACGGTGATCGCGACCGTGTCTGCGCTGGTATTCAAGTCCAGTCGCAGTGCGGAAGGCACGCGGGTGTTGGGATCGGGGTTGGGCAGACGCCGCAGATTTGTGGCGGGAAACAAGCCCACGCCGATGCCGGTGGGCACAGGAAAGTACTGGGGGCATCCGTTCGGCTGCGGCACTTCAAGGGCAAAATGGCTTGGAGGAACGGTTACCGCAACCGGGGTTTGCGACCATGCGACGCCGGGCAGAACGCAGACGGAGGCCAGCAGGCAGCCGCGAAGCAGCGCGTGACAAAAAACTTTGGCAAGCATAGTTGGCACCCATTTTATCCCTGTTTGCTTTGCCGTCAAGTGAGCGGTGAGTAAGGATTTTGCGGCGCTCCGGGAGCACGGTAAAGCCGGCCGCGCTTGACTTTGCGGCGGCTTTCGCCGTAGTTTGTCTTTACACGGGAAAGGAGGTTGATCCAGCCTATGAGCAAAGATTTTTCGAGATGTAACTTACGTGAGGTGACTGAGGCCTGAGGCCTAGCGTCTCCGGCTCCAGATAAGACCTGGCGGAGGGTTCTCCGCCCTGGCTCTGGCCCTCGCTTGAAACGCGACCGCCTCAGTCCAATCCCAACAGATCACCGGCAGCGGCCTGGGAGCCGAGAGTTCCCGGGCCGTTGTTGTCTTAGGAGCAGGGAACAAGGGAACGAGGGAACAAGGGAGCAAGAAGGCAGGGAACAGTTCGTAGTACACAGTTCACAGTTGCGATGCATTTTTTGCTGAGGAGAGAGAAATGGGATACGCACTCGAGAACACAATTGCGCTTTTGGAGCGCACGCCGGCGGCGCTGGATGCGCTGCTGCGCGGATTGCCGGAGGTGTGGACGGAGACGAACGAAGGCGGCGACACCTGGAGCGTGAGCACGGTGATCGCACACCTGATCCACTGCGAGCACGAAGACTGGATGCCGCGGGCACGGCAGATTCTCGCATCGGGCGAGGCCGAGCCCTTTGCGCCCTTGGACCGCGAAGGGCACGTGCGCCACAAGGGGAGCAAAACGCTGCCGCAGCTGCTGGACGAGTTTGCGCGAGCGCGGGCCAAGGGCCTGGAGGAATTGCGCGCGTTGCCATTGACGGCGCAGGATTTCGAGCGGCGTGGACGGCATCCGGCTTTTGGCTCGGTCACCCTGTCGGAGCTGCTGACCACGTGGGCGGCGCACGATTTGACGCACGTGCACCAGATTTCGCGGATCATGGCGCACCAGGTGCGCGAGGCCGTGGGACCGTGGGTGCGGTTCCTGGGAGTGATGCAGTGCGCGGGGCACAGCGAATAGAGCAGGGAGTAGTGAATAGGGAGTAGGGAATAGAAGAACAGGGACTAGGGACTGAGGGACTAGGGGTTGAGGGACCAGAGCTGGTTGCATAAATGCGCGAAGCCGATTGAAAAACGTCCCTCAGGGGCTAAAGCCCGCATCATATTGCAACCTTTATGGCACGAGTAAACTCGTGCCCTTTCACGACCGCTTCGAGCCGCCATGCCACCGGCTGCGCCGGATCTGCGATGGATGCCGTAAAATCAGCGTAAAGATGAAGTGCCCTTATTGCGGTTTCGGACAGGATCGCGTGGTGGACTCGCGCGAGAGCAAAGAGGCCGACTCGATCCGGCGGCGGAGAGAGTGCGAGCGCTGCAACCGGCGCTTCACCACCTACGAGCGCATCGACGAGATTCCCTACATGGTGGTGAAGAAAGACGGCCGCCGCGAGCGCTTCGACCGGCAAAAAGTGCTGAGCGGCCTGCTGAGGGCGTGCGAAAAACGGCCGGTTGCGTCGAACCAACTGGAAAAAATTGTCGATGCGACGGAGGCATTTCTGGTGGATGCGCCGGAGCGCGAGCGCACCACCTCCGAGGTTGGCGAGCTCATCATGCAGCACCTCAAGGGGCTCGATACGGTCGCCTACATTCGCTTTGCGAGTGTGTATCGCGACTTCAAGGATGTGCGCGAGTTCAAGGAAGAGCTGGAAGGGTTGCTGGGGAGCCACGGGAAGAAAAAGAACTAGCTGTTAGCTCTTAGCTTTTAGCTGTTAGCTTGTCGTGCTGTGTGGGGCGTGAATCTGAGGTTCAAGGAAAGACAAGCGTAGATCCCGGTTCGAATGCGATCGTACTAAATGCAAGAGCAAAGGCAACCGCAGGTCCCCATTCGACTTCGATTGCTTCGCAATCTTCGCTCAGGGCAGGCTTTGGACTGCGTGGGCCGCGCCACCTAGAGGGTCCCCGGCGGCCCACTTCGCTCAGGATGACAGTCGATTTTTTCGCTCAGGATGACAGCGTATTCTTGATGCGAACTCCGGAGACGGGACGCTAGACGAAGCTCTCGGCGCGGCGCAGAATGGCGGCCACGCCGCTCACGGAGCCGTTGTTTTTATCCAGAATGGGCGAGGTGCTGATCTCCACTTTGACCTGATGCCATTCGCGCGTCATCACGGTGGCGGAGCCGCTGAAGGGTAGCTGCAGCATGACTTGCAGATCGAGCACCGAGCCGCCGCAGGGGCGTGGCTGCACGGGGAGGATCTCGTCGATGGCCATGCCCATCAACTCGTTTGCGCTCCAGCCGGAGAGCCGTTCCGCCGCCGGATTCACGGAGCGGATCACGCCCAGTGCGTCGGTGAGGATCACGGCTTCGGCCACAGAGTGCATGGCGTTCTCCAGCCATTGACAGGTTTGCTGCGCCTCTTCCAGCGCATTCTTTCTCTCCGTCACATCCACGCAGATCATGCGCATGCCCGCCGGCCTTCCGCCGGATGTGCGAATCATGGTGCGGTGCATCTCGTAGGTGCGAAACCTGCCTGAGCGATCGAAGATGGAGCGGCAGATGACCGGAGCTTCCTCGTCCGAGGCCATCAGCGAATGAAAGGCGGCGGAACTGCGATCCTTTTCGTCGATGGCCATCAGGTCCCATCCGCTTCTGCCGATGAGCTCGCCCTGCTCGGGATGATGCAGGGCAAGGGTTGCGCGGTTGGCGCGCGTAATGATGCCGCGCGCGTCAATCTCCACATAGGGCAGCGGCAGATGGTCGATGTCGAGCATCGCCTTCCGCGGATCCCGGGTGGATGCAGTTTGAGAAGTACTTTTCATCGTGTTTTTCCGCCGGTGGTCAGCAAGGTGATTTTGTAGAGATCGTCGGCAGTTTTCAGACGCTCAATGGGTGTGAGGTCGAAGGTGATGGGAATGCGCAGCATGGTGGGGCGGCCGCCGATGTTCACGGTGGTCTCGCGATTCTGCATGGCGATACGGTCCAGCTCCGCGGTAAGAATCTGATCGTTGGCGCGGCCCTGCAAGATGGCCAGCAGCGAAGAGTCGCTCCAGTGATAGATGGCGTCGTCGGAGTTCAGGCTTTGGGTGAGAAACGCGGAAACGGCCATGAGGCAATCTTCCACCGCCTCGGGGCCGAAGCGCTGGTTGATCATGTTAAGGCAGCTCAACCGGAAGAGCACGATGAAGGCCTTGTCGCCGCTCTCCAGGAGGCGCTTGACGTGCTCGATGGCGCTGCCGCCGCCGCGCAGGCCGGAGGCATTGAGGTTTTCCGTGGAGTGGTCGGCGGTGCGGAACTGCGAGGCTTCAGCGGGAGCGGATTCAGCGCCCGCGGGATGCAGAAAGGCCTCCAGGCGATCGTGAAATTCCTGGGTGGATTGCGCCGAGGTGACCCCTGCCAGCTTGCGCAGCAGCCCGGCGGGGTTGGACGCGGAAGCATCGATGCCCAGACTCCGCAAAAGTTCGCGGAAGAGAAACGAAACCACGGCGCGCCACGCCGTGGTGCGGTTGCGCACTTCGGCTTCGCTGCGGCTGCGATAGTTCTCGAACTCGCGCAGCACCAGCCGCATCTGCGCGAGCTTCTCCTCTTCAGGCAGCCGGTCGGGGAGCTGCAAGGCGAGCCTGGCGACATTGGCGCGAAACTCCTTGTAGGTTTCTGCGTCGACTTCCGGAACGCCCAGCGCGGTGCCTTCCACGACCAGGGTCAGCACGCGCTCCGGGTTGGGCAACTCGACCGGCTTTTTCTCTGTCGCGTTTGACCCTCCCAATCCAGTCATCTGGCGCAGGTTCATCCGGCAAGGACTCCTGCCTGTCTCTATCGGCTGAAACTGCCGCGCCAATAGAGCAGCGCGGGCCGCACACCCTGCGCACACACTTGTCCTCTTGTACACTAGAAAGAAACCAGCGGAGCTAGCGGGGTTAGCGGAGTTAGCGGAGCTTGATCGGCTCCTGAAGGCGATCAGGTTTCACGCGTGGCCGGCCAGAAACGCAGTGAGGGACTCAACAAGCAGACGACCATGAAAACCAGACATTCTGTAGGCATCCTGGGCGCGACCGGAATGGTCGGCCAGCGTTATATTCAATTGCTCGAAAACCATCCCTGGTTCGAGGTGACCTGGATTGCGGCCAGCGACCGGTCGAGTGGAAAGCCGTATGGCGAGGCCGCCAAGTGGCGTTTGGATACGCCGCTGCCGGAGCGGATTGCGAAGATGATGGTGTCGCCGGCGGAGCCGGAAAGCGCGCCGAAGATTGTCTTTGCCAGCGTGGACGCCGCGATTGCGCGCGAGATGGAGCCGAAGTTTGCCGCGGCAGGCTGCGCCGTGATCTCGAATTCAAGCGCCTTCCGCATGGCGCCCAACGTGCCGCTGGTGATTCCGGAAGTGAACGCCGATCATCTGCACCTGATCGAAGAGCAGCCGTGGCGCAAGGAGTCGGGCGGCTACATTGTGACCAATCCGAACTGCTCGACTATCGGGCTGGTGATGGCGCTGAAGCCGATCGAGGAGCGCTTTGGGATCGAGACGATTTTTGTGACCACGATGCAAGCCGTGAGTGGCGCAGGCTACCCCGGCGTAGCGTCGATGGACATTCTCGACAACGTGGTTCCGTTCATCGGCAGCGAAGAAGAAAAGATGGAAGCGGAGACGCTGAAGCTTCTGGGTCGCCTGGAGGGCCACGGCGTCGAGTCGTTGGGCGCAAAGATTACGGCGCACTGCAATCGCGTGCCGGTAGTCGACGGCCACACGGAGTGCGTGTCGATAAAGTTGGGCAAAAAGCTGGGCAGGGAAGTGACGCGCGACGACATTCTGGCGGCATGGGCGGAGTTCAATCCGCTGGGTGGGCTGGGATTGCCGTTTGCGCCCGCGCAACCCGTGGAGTGGGCGGCGCAGAACGACCGGCCGCAACCGCGGCTGGACCGCAATCGCGGCAACGGCATGGCAGTGACGGTGGGACGGCTGCGCCCGTGCAATGTGCTCGACTGGAAATTTGTGCTGCTTTCGCACAACACCGTGCGCGGCGCGGCCGGCGCAACCATTTTGAATGCAGAGATGCTAGTGAGCCTGGGGAAATTGGAGACCGCGGCGGTAGCGGCTGCGCGGGCGTGAGATTGCGGGATCCCACCCTTTCGCCCGCTGACGCGGACGAGAAGGATGGGGCAACCCGCTGCTGTTGCGGTATCCCACCCTTTCGCCGATGAGGCTGGCGAAAGGATGGGGCACGGAGTGGTTGGCTGAAAGCTGATAGCTGACGGCTGAAAGCTGATTTGGAATTTCGCATGAACCTGGTAGTGATGAAGTTTGGCGGCACGTCGGTGGAGGATGCGGCGGCGATTGGGCGCACCGCGGGCATTGTGGCGGGGCGCGTGGCCAGCGGCAAGAGCCCGGTGGTGGTGGTGAGCGCCATGGCCAAGGTGACCGACCAGTTGCTGCGCGCCGCGGCCGCGGCTTCGCAGGGCGATCGCGCCGGAGCGCTGGCCATCAGTTCGCGCCTGCGCGCGCGGCATCGCGACACGTCGGCCGACCTGGTGAAGGATGCGGCGGAATGCGCCGCGCTGGTGCGCACGATCGAAGAAAAATTCGCCACGCTCGATGAAGTGTTGCGCGGCCTGGCGGCGATTCGCGAGCTCACGCCGCGCATTTCCGATCTCATCGTCAGCTACGGCGAGCGGCTTTCAAGCCGCATCGTGGCCGCGGCCTTCCGCGAGCGCGGCATCGACGCGGCGCATGTGGACGCGCGCGAAGTCATTGTCACCGACTCGGAATTTCAGAAGGCCGCGCCGCTCGACGACATTATCGAGAAGCGCGCGCAGGAAAAACTGCTGCCGCTGGTCGGCGCAAGCAAGGTCCCGGTGATGGGCGGCTTCATCGCGTCGAACGAAGCGGGACTGACGACCACGCTGGGCCGCGGCGGATCGGACTACACCGGCGCGCTGGTGGGCGGCGCGCTCGCGTCCGAGACCATCGAGATCTGGACCGACGTGGACGGCATCATGACCGCCGATCCGCGCGTGTGCCCTGACGCGTTGCGCGTGAAGGTGATCAGTTTTGAGGAAGCGGCGGAGCTGGCCTACTTCGGCGCCAAGGTGCTGCACCCGGCCACCATTCTGCCCGCGGTGAAAAAGAACATTCCCGTGCTGGTGCTGAACAGCCGCAACCCGTCCAATGAAGGCACGCGCATCATCTCCGTGGCGCCGCACTGCAAGAGCCCGTTCAAATCCATCGCTGTCAAAAGAAAGCTGACTATCATCGACATCGTGGCCAGCCGCATGCTCATGACGCACGGTTACCTGAGCAAGATGTTCGCCATCTTCGACAAGCACAAGTGCCCCATTGACATGGTTTCAACCAGCGAGGTCTCGATCTCCGTCACGGTCGACTCCAACGCGAGCCTGCCCCAGATCGATGCCGACCTGAAAGCGCTGGCGGATGTGACCTACGAAGGCAAGAAGGCGCTGGTGTGCATGGTGGGCGAGGATATTCGCGGCCAGAGCGGCATCGCTGCGCAGGTGTTCAACGCCATCCGGCACATCAACGTGCGCATGATCTCGCAGGGCGCAAGCGAAATCAACATGAGCTTCATGATCGAAGAGGACGACGCCGATGAGGCGGTGCGGTCGCTGCACGCAGCGTTCTTCAAAGAGCCCGATCCGGAAATCTTCGACGTGGAAGCGAGGAAGCAGCTTCTAGCTTCTAGCTCCTAGCTTTTTCGCGCCGGGAAGGAACTATGCTGAATTTGGCTCTGAACCTGGCTCTCATTGCCGTCGGCGCGGTCTTTATTGCGATCTCTATCTGGGGCAAGCGCTTCTATGAGGCGAGCTGGCGCAAGCCTTTATGGGGCAGAATCACCTCTATAGCCGTTGGAGTCCTTTCGCTCATTTGGGGAGTTTTGTCGCTCATCCGTTGGAAATGAAGCTGTCTCAGCCCACAGCTAGGGCGAGACGCTAGCAGCTAGGAGCCTGTCGTGTTGATTCTCGTACTCGGCAAAGGAAAAACCGGCTCGCTCGTCGCCGAAGTGGCGCGGGAGCGCGGCCACGGCGTGCGCGCGCTCGACATCGACGAAAATCCACATGCCTCAGCGCTGACGGCTCCCAACCTCGCCGGCGTCGATGTTGTCATCGACTTCACCGCTCCCGAAGCGGCCGCGGAAAACATGCGCGCGGTGCTGGCGCTGGGTGGGCATATCGTGGTCGGAACCACCGGATGGTACGACAAGGTAGATGAGATGCGTGCGCTGGCGCTTCAGCGCGGCGGCGGATTGCTCTACGGGACAAATTTTTCCATCGGCGTGCAAAAACTCTTCCAACTGACGGCGGAACTGGCGAAGCTCGAGGGCTACCAGTTCTCCATCGACGAGACGCATCACGTGACCAAGCTCGACGCGCCCTCGGGCACGGCGATTACTCTCAAAGAGATTATTCTCGGCGTCCGGCCCGGTATCGAAGTGCCCATCGAGTCGCACCGTGTGGGCGACGCCAAGGGCGAGCACCTGGTGCGTGCGGTGAGCGACCGCGACGTGCTGGAACTGCGGCATGACGCGCATTCACGGCGTGGCTTTGCGCTGGGTGCAGTGCGCGGCGCGGAGTGGCTGGCCGGCAAATCCGGCGCGTGGGAGTTCCGCGAGATCTTCGCGGAGTTATAATTCCTGCCAGAGATCAACCTATGTTTATGCAGTTCGATTGCGGCCGGCGCTTGCCGGCTGTGTTGCTTCTCGCCGCTTTGGCTTTGGGCGGCGCGGCCACACTTCTGCGGGCACAAACGGACGCGGCGGCTGGGCAAGATGCGAGCGCGAAGGTCCCGGCTTACGAGGTTGTGTCGATCAAGCTTGCAAGTCCGGGTGACCGCTACGGCGGGTGGAACAGGTTGCCGAACGGCTTTGACTTCAAGAACATGCCGCTGGTCGGGCTGATTTACCAGGCTTACGGGATCGCGCTGGACAGCCAGATTTCGGGGCTGCCGGGGTGGGTGAAGACAGACCGCTACATTGTTTCGGCGCGGGCGGACGAGGACACGGTCGAAGCCTGGAAGAAGCTTTCGAAGAAGGAGCTAAGGACGCAGCAACAGCTCATGTTGCAGGCGATGCTTGCCGACCGCTGCCAGTTGAAGATGCGGCGCGAAGTGAAGGAATTGCCGGTGTACGACCTGGTGATTGCCAAGGGCGGATTGAAGATGAAAGAAGCGACGCCGGACGAGAAGGAATTCAGTGAGTGGAGGCAGATTGCTTTGTATAGCGCGACCGGTCCGGGCGACGAGTACACGATTGTAGCGACCACCCATGCCGGCACGGTTCCGGATCTGGCGCAGAGTCTGGCAGGCACGGCGGGGCGCGTGATCGTCGATAAGACCGGGCTGGGAGAGAAGAGATTCGATTTTGAGCTGAAGTGGTCGTCGAGCGACCAGGCGCCGTCGGAGGGAGGCGGCGCGGGCCCGTCGTTTTTCAAGGCGTTGGAAGAGCAGCTCGGGCTTAAGCTGGAGCCCGCGAAAGAGCCGGTCGATACGTTTGTCGTGGAGCAGATGGAGCGGCCTTCGGCGAACTGAGCCTCGTTTGGTGCGGGAAGGTATAACAAACATTGACAAAGCCTGTTATCCGGCTCATGATCGTTTTCAGGAGAGATTCCCCATGAATGTTTCTTTGACGAGTGAACTCGACAAGTTTGTCGCCGCGAAGGTTGCCTCCGGGCGCTATACATCGGCTAGCGAAGTGGTGCGGGAGGGCCTGCGGTTGCTGGAAGAGCAGGACCGGTCGCGCGCCGGTCAGCTTGCCGCATTCAACCGGGAACTCGGCGCCCGTCTTCAGTCCCTGGATCGTGGAGAATTCGTCGAGCCCGAAGCGGTTTGGAAACGCCTGGAGCAGAGGTCGCGTGAGCGTAGAAAGCAGAAGAAATGATCAAGTATATTGTCAGCCCCAAAGCGGAAGGGGACTTGACTGAGATCTGGGAGTACATCGCTCACGACAGTATCGACGCTGCGGACCGCTGGATCAGGAGGTTGCGCGAAGCCATCGAGTTTCTCGCCCGCAGCCCCGGAATCGGCCATAAGCGGCCGGATCTTACAGATTTTGCCATTCTCTTTTGGCCCGTGGGCGCGTATCTCATTCTTTATCGCGCTCGGAAGAAGCGCCTGGGAATCGTTGCCGTCACCCACGGCGCAAGGGACATTCCATCTTTCCTGCGTGGGCGCACCCAATAAGAATTCGATCTTGTTGCGCGCAAGATGTCGCAGGGTCTTCACATCGGCTTTGCCGAACCGTTATACACTTGACCTGTTATGGAAATGACGGGCTGTGGTACCGCAATTGTGACGCCCTTTCGGGCGGATGGATCGGTGGACGAGCCGGCGCTGTGGGCGCTGGTGAACTGGCAGATCGAGTCGGGCATTGATTTTCTGGTGGTCTGCGGCTCGACGGGCGAGGCCGCGACGCTGGACGAGGAAGAATGGCTGCACACCATTCGTCTCGTGATCGATGCCGCGGCGGGGCGCGTTCCTGTCTGGGCCGGCTGCACGCACAACTCCACGCGCGTGCTGGTGCGGCAGGCGTCGCTGCTCAAGCGCGTGCCTGGTGTGGCCGCGGTGCTTTCGGCCAATCCGTATTACAACAAGCCAACGCAGGAGGGACAGTTCCAGCATTTTCTGGCGCTGGCGCGCGAGGTCGACCCGCTGCCGGTGTGCGTGTACAACGTGCCGGGACGCACGGCCGCGAACCTGGAACCGGAGACAGTGGCGCGACTGGCCGCGGCGGCCAAAAACATCGAGGCCATCAAGGAGGCGAGCGGCAAGCTTACGCAGTTTGCCGATCTGGCGCATCAACTGCCGCGCGGCTTCAAGATTTTTTCGGGCGACGACAACCTGGCGCTTGCGGCCATCGCCGTGGGCGCGCATGGGCTGATCAGCGTGGCCTCGAATGAAGCGCCGGCCGAAGTGACGCGCATGATCAGGGCCGCTCTCGAAAACCGCTGGGATGAAGCGCGCGATCTGGAACGGCGCTTTGCGCGGCTGTTCGAGGCCAACTTCTGGGAGTCGAATCCCGGCCCGGTAAAGACCGTGCTGAGCCTGATGGGCCGCTGCGGCGATACCGTTCGTTTGCCGCTGGTGCCTCCCGCGGCAGCCACGCGGACCAGGCTGGAGCGGCTGGCCGGCGAATTGGGCCTGCTGAAAAATACGCCGATTCCGGCGGGCGTGCGGTCGGAAGTTTACTGAAGAATCCTATGCGAAGCACATGGTTAAAGGTGCGTGGACGTGCGCTGTCGATGTCGGCGCTGGTCGTTTTTTTGGCCGCGTCGCAAAGTGTCGCCGCGCAGAGCCAGCCGAGCACCGCGCCGCCGCAGACTAGCGCAACTCCGCCGGACCGCACGGAACTGCTGAAGGTGAAACCGAATATCTCGGGCCAGCGCAATGGAGTTTTCATCGAGCCCGACCCGATCGACTTTGCCGATCGCGCCGGCTACGTTTCGCTCTTCGACGGCAAGACACTGACCAACTGGGACGGGCAACCCGGTGTGTGGAGCGTGGAAGACGGCGCCATCGTGGGTGTTTCCACCAAAGAGCACGTCGCCGGCAATTCCTTTCTCGTCTATCACGGCGTGGAAGCGAAGGACTTCGACCTCAAGCTCGAGATCAAGGTGGAGTGGGGCGGAGGCAGCGGCGTGCAGTACCGCAGCAGCACGGGCATTCCGCCGGGGCGCGCGGCCGGCAAGGGCGAGCCGCCGCTCGATCCGCGCTGGGTGATGATCGGCCCGCAGGCCGACTTCTGGTACCCGGTGAACGAGCGCGCCAAACAATACAGCGGGCAGCTCTACTCGCAGAACACGTCGCTCGGCATCGTTGCTTGGCGCGGGCAGGTGGTCGAGTCTGAGCCGGGCAAGTTCCAGCGCCTGGTGGGAAACATTGGCGACCGCGCGCAACTGGGCACGTATGTGAAAGACGGCGAGTGGAACCAATACACGATCATCGCGCGCGGCGGAGTGATTCTGCACATTCTCAACGGCCAGTTGATGGCGGTGCTGGTGGACGACGATGCGGCCTCGACCAACAATGTTTCGGGGCTGTTCGGGTTGCAGATCGAAGGCACGCCCTGCAAGGTATCGTTCCGCGATATCTGGTTGAGGAAAATCAACTAGAGTCCCGACTCTGCCGCGCTCAAAGCTCATCCGCCGGTGTGCGGGTCAGGAGACCGGCGCTACTTCTCAGAACAGATCCGCGATCGGCGGAAACGTGAGCAGCAACCCGAGAATGAGCAAAGCAATCGCCGCCGCATTCACGCGCGCAAGAGCCACGCTCCGGCTGCGCCAACGCGCGTGGAGAATGGCCCAAGCTGCAAGCCATAGAACAATGGCGCATGTGGTGACGCCGGAGAGCGGGCCGGTGGGCTTTGAAAAAATCATCAGGCTTTTGATTGCGGTGGATTGATCGGCCAGGATGGCGAAGACGGCGAGAAGAAACGCGCCGATACCGGCCGCGAGAACGGCGGCTGCGCCGGCGCCGTTGGGACGAGACGTCGTTGGGACGGAAGCTGAAGCGCTTTGCGTGCTCATTTCGTTTCTCCCTGAACAATATGGATGACCGGGCCACCCTCGACAGGCGCGTTCTTGTTGATCATGGCGCCGAAGAATCCGGCCACGCCCGCGGCGAGGAGCGAGGTCCACACAAATACCAGAACCGCGGCGCGCAGCTGGGGATGGTTTTTGAGATTGCGTCCGTATTGCAGTGCCACAGCCGCAGCCATGGTGATGGAGATGGGCGCGATCCAGGCCACGTGCTCCTTCCACTCCATGCCGATGGAGTGCCAGCCGCTGGTTGTGGGGCTTGCCATCAGCAGCCGCTGCGGAAATGCAGCGAGATTTGCCGTGCCCGGCGGCGGCACCGCGCGATACCAGGGATAGATGATGTATGCGCCCGTGAGCACGGCCAGCCATGCCAGCGCGGACATTGAAACGAGATAAACGCGGAGAAATCTCTCGTCACGCTCCGTGGGCAGCGCCTGGTTGTGCGTGCAGTAACGGCGGTAGAGCTCGACCAGCGCGCCGGAGCAAGCCAACAGATAGAGCGCGCCGAAGCCCATGCCGTGGACGAGTGTCCAGAAACTGCGTGCGGTGATTTCCATGTACACCATCCTTTCATCGCCATCGTGGCGGGTGCGGCGGGGTTACAGCCCGTTTCTTCCGGGCGGCGCGGGGAAGAATGCGTTGCCGGCAGATGCCTTCTGCTGGTCCGGCGGCGCGTCCTTGCCGTTCTTGCCCCACGTCCAATACATGCCTACGTAGGCGTAATTTTCGGTTTGTCCCGCGACGGAGTGGCCGTAGCAGAACAGAAACTGCTCGTTGGTATTGTGCTTGAAGTGGTAGTAGCCGCCCACATCGATCATGGCCGAGCGCTCGGTTTGCGCGGCCGCAAAGCCTTCGCGTCCGTGCGCGAAAATCTCCGCGCCAAGCTCCCACTGTTCGCTCAACTCGCGCTTGATGAGCCATCCGGTGTAGGGAAAATCGCGGTAGTTGGCCTGCGGTACGACCTGGTAGCCGCCGCCTCCGTCGAAAAGCCATTTGCCGGAATTCTTCTGCAGCCAGATGGGGAGCTTGTACCAGACCTTGCCTACGCTTAGGCCTTTGTCGAAGTTACCGGTGGGAATTTCAAACATGGTAAAACTGCCGATCTGCGGAACGTGCTTCGTCTCCTTGATGAACGCGATCTTGGCGCCCAGTTCCATGTCGGTGAGTCCGAAGGCGTCGGGTCCCTGGCCTGCGGGATCGTAGACCTTGCTGTTGAGAGGAGCGGACACACCCCACGGTAGAATGGCGTGGAGTTGGACGCGTGGCAGCGCGCCCCAATTGAATTCGAAAGCCGGGCCTGCGGAGCCGAGCACGACTGGAGTGCCGTCGACGCCGCCGAAGATGTAGAACTCGTAGTGATGCAGGTCGACCGGGACGGGATCGTCGGTCTGATAAGGAGGGCCTTGCGCGTGGAGCCGTGGGGCCAGGCAGAGAAGCATCGCGAGCGCGGCAAACGCGAGGTGCTTGCCGCCGCGCGACAGCGAAACTTTCCTCTGGATGAGGGACGAGTGTGCCGTTGGGGAAGCCATCTCGGCACAAGTATAAGGGTTGAGGCATTTCAAGAATGCAAAAAGCAGAGATTTATCGTGCGCGCGGGAAGCGGGCAGGTGGCGAGGCAAGTAGTGAGTGAAGTAGCGCGACCGCAGACAATCGGCCGGCGTGGACGTCGGCCGTACAGCCGGTCAGGAGACCGGCGCTACACAGGTGCTTCTGTTGCTCACGAAGCGGACGTACGGCTCACAGGAAATGGTGGTGGCCGCCTCCGCCGCTCGAGTGGCTCATCCTGGGAGCCTTGGGGGCGCTGAAATGCCCGCCGCCGCCGTAACTCTTGGGAGCTTTATATTTCGGTGCGCTGAACTTCGGTTGCCTCTGACTGCTGAATCCACGAAAACCGCCGGACCCATTGCGTGCCATGGTGTTGCCGCGGGACTCGTACGAGCGGCCGGAATACGCGCGCGGGTCGATTTGCGGTGCGCGATAGGGCTGCGGTGCGCGATACGACGGATACGAATTGCTGTACCGGTTGCTGTACCCATTGCTATACCCATATCCGGGCCGGGTCGCGTAATTCTGCTGCGTGGACCGGTTGGCATAGCCGTAGCCGTAACCCGGATTGCTGAAGGTCTGCGGCTGGTTTGCGTAACCCGGATTCGAATAGGTCTGCGGGCGGTTGGGGTAGGTCTGCGGGCGATTTGCGTAGTTTTGCGGCGCGGGGCGTTCGTAGTTCTGCCCGGGCTGCGCGGGACGCGTGTAACCGTACGCCGGCTGCTGCGTGCCGCGATACGAGTTCGCATCGGGGCGAGCGGGCTCGCGATACGGCTCGGGCTGCCGCGCGTAGTTCTGCGCAGGTGCGCGATTGCTGTACGCTGGGCCGCGCCGATCTGAGTTTTGATACGAGTTTTGCGGCGTTGGATAGCGCCGGCCGGGGTTGCCGTAGTTGCCGGGTGCGCGCGCATTCTGGCGCCAGCCGCTGTAGGCGCCGTTGTAGGCGCGTGGGCCGCCGCGGGGCAGGCCCCAATCGGCCACCGAGGCGCTGGAGGTAAAGTAGCCGGACTGATGGAAGAGCACGGAGTGCGCCAGCCAGTCGAGGCCCCATGACAGCAGGCCGAAGGGCGTGTGCTCGAAGGCCCCGAGCGCGAAGCTCAGACCGTACTGAATCGGCAGGTCGCCGAAGAACGAACCCAGCGCGCCGACGAGCGAGAAGCCGGGATACGGCGCAATGGGCGCACCGTACACGTCCCACGGATCGTAAGTGGGAACGTAGACGACCTCCGGGTTGGGCGGCGCAATGTCAATGTACCCCTGGTTGTCGTTCACGTCTTCCTGCGGCGTGGTCTGCAAGTTGCCGGCCTGCTGGGCGCGATCGCGCAGCACCTGGACGGTCTGCATCACGTCCTGCGGCTGGTTGTAGTAGGCGTCGCCGAGGGCCGTGGTCCACTCCAGATTGTGGTTCAGCATGTCGAGGACGTCGGGGAAGGCGGTGAGCGCTTTCACGCTGGGATCCCAGTCGCCCTGTTGATCGGCGCCCGCGGCAACCTGGTCGGGCGAGCCGTAGCCTTGCGCGCGCATCTGCTGCAACCACTGATCGGCCACGGCCACCTGCGCGGGATAGGTGGACGCGGTGAGAATCTGCGCCAAGAGTGCGTCGGGATAGAGCGCGATGGGCGCGAGAAGCTGCTTGAGCTGGTCGGCGCTGAGAGCCTGCGACGGCGCGGCCGGCTGGGACAGTTGCTGATCGGGGGAGGTTGCGTAAGGTTGCTGCGCGTAAGGCTGCTGTTGCGGAGCGTACTGCGGCTGCTGGACCTGCGGCTGCTGGTATTGCGGCTGCTGATATTGGGGCTGTTGATATTGCGGCTGCGCGTAATTGTATTGCGGGGAGGGCTGCGGGGCTGCGCCATAAGGCGAATTCGGATAGGGATACGATTGATACCCCTGCTGCGCGGTGAGCAATGCCGGTGCGGCGGCCAGAGCGACGACTGCCAAGACGATTGCGGCGCTTGGGACCCTGGAAACGAAAGCGCAAAGGTGCGATGCGGTCTTCATGATCCCTCACAATCCGTTCCAGGCTGCGCCCGCCGGATGATCCGCGCCCGGAGCCGTTCAACGGCCGCGCCCTTCCCATTGCCTGCGGGGGTCCGGCACGTCCGCGCCAGAGGTTCCCGGCAGTGCCGGAGGAGGGCTAATCGAGCAAACCCCGAGTGGGAGGATTAGTTTCGTCTGTGGGGGGAGGTTCTTGGGGGGAGGAGCTGCCTACAGGTTCAGTCCCGGGTGTGCTGGTGCAGGAACGACAACATTTAGATTGTCATATTGGCTATTTTGGCTATTCATAAATTGTCATTTGTTGTAGTTTTGACGATTTTCGGCCAGATCCTCAGATTCCGAAGCGAAAGCACCTGAAAGCTAGGCAGCTAGCGCCTTTTTTACCAGCTCGCTCACGGCTTTGCCGTCGGCGCGCACACCTGCGGCTTGCAGCTTGGCTTGGACCGCCTTCATCGCCGGGCCCATTTCTTTCTGGGTGGGCTTGTGGCCGAGCGTGGTCTCGAGCTCGGCGAGCGCCTCCGCCACGAGTTTCGCCAGCCCGGCTTCGTCGAGCGCCCTGGGCAGGAACTCCTCAATGACCACGATCTCGGCAGCTTCTTTGGTGGCCAGATCCGGCCGGTTGCCGTTGGTGAACTGCTCGATGGAGTCGCGGCGCTGCTTGATCATGCTCGAGAGAACCTGCTCGGATTCGGGCTGGGTCAGGGCTGCGTCGAGCTGCTTCAGGGCCCCGCGCTTCTCGATGGCTTTGTTCATCAGCGCGGACTTGATCAGCCGCAGGGTGCCAAGGCGCTCCGCGTCGTGGGCTTTCATGGCGGTGACCATTTGCTTGCTGATCAGGACTTCGAGTGCGCCGGGTTCGGTCATTTTTAGCTCCTAGCTAGAGGCTTTTCGGGCCGGCGCTCGCGAAGGCGAGGCTGGCCCAAGCTGAGATTGTAACGATTTTGGGGATTTGGGAGCAAAACGGGCGAATTTTCCCGGTCGATGTCCCAAATCCGTTTTCCACAGCGAGAATAAATCACAAAAACCACAAACTTGTGTATTATGTGTGTGACGAGCCACAAATTTGCTTCAAAACCAGGAAAAACAAAACCAGAAGAAAACGAGGGGAAAAACCATGATTCGCAAGACGCGCCTTTATACTCCCGGCCCGACGCCGCTGCTTCCGGCGGCCCAGTTTGCCATGGCTGCGGCCGACATCCACCATCGTACGGCGGAGTTTCGCGCCCTTTTTCAGAAGGTTTTGGCGCAGCTCAAGGTGTTTGTGGGCACCAAGAACGATGTGCTGCTTCTGTCCTGCTCGGGCACGGGCGCCATGGAGGCGTCGGTGTCGAACCTGACCTCGCCGGGCGACAAGGTGCTGGTGCTTACGGCGGGCAAGTTTGGCGAGCGCTGGACGGGTCTTGCGAAGGCCTTCAACTGCGAGCCGGACGTGGTGACGGCGCCCTACGGGCAGACCTTCGACATGGCACAGGTGAAGGCCGCGCTGAAACCTGAGCACAAAGCCGTGTATATGCAGGCTACCGAGACTTCGACGGCTGTACGTCATGATGTGGAAGCCGTGGCGAGGCTGCTCCATGCAATGGCGCCGAACACGTTGCTCGTCGTCGACGGCATCACGGGCCTCGGCACCACGCATTTCGATGTGGATGGCTGGGGCATCGATGTGCTCATCGGCGGTTCGCAGAAGGCGGTGATGATTCCGCCGGGCCTCGCGTATTTAAGCGTGAGCGAAAAGGCGTGGGCGGCGATGGAGAGCACGAAGAATCCGCGCTACTACTTCGACCTGCGCAAGGAGCGCAAGAACGCGGTGAAGGGCGAGAGCGCCTACACGCCGGCGGTGGCGCTGGTGGCCGGACTGGGCGCGGCGCTCGACTACATTGCCGGGCAGGCGGGCGGCGATCTCGAAAAGGGCCGCGAGGCGCTGATCGATAATGCGCAGGTAAACGCGGAGGCGACGCGCGCGGGCCTGGTGGCGCTGGGATTTACGCTTTTTGCGCCCACCGCGCCGGCGGCTGCGGCCACGGCGGTTGCGGTGCCGGAGGGGATGGACTCGGGCGTGGTGGTGAAGGCGCTGAAGGCGAAGTTTGCGCTGGTGACGGCCAACGGCCAGGGCGAGATGCAGGGCAAGATCTTTCGCGTGGCGCACCTCGGCTTCTTCGATTACCTCGACACCGTGGCGCTGCTGGGCGCGATGGAGCATATCGCGAAGGACACACTGGGGCTGCCGGTCGAGTGGGGCCAGGCCGTGGCGGCGGCGCAGGAAGTGTACGCGAAGGCAGCTTCTAGCTCCTAGCTTCTAGCTGCTAGCTGGTCCTTGCACCGGCGCAATTCCGTGATGTCCTGCGAGTGCAGCGGAAAGGGCGCAAAGATCACGACTGGAAATGCGCAGATTACCGTTGCCCGGCTTTTTGGCTAGAGGCTAGAAGCTAGAGGCTAGGAGCTGTTTTTAATGCCCGAACTGACTTTTGGAGAGAAGCTGCTGATCGCGCGCAAGCAGCTCGACCTCTTTCAATACGAAATGGCGGAGCGGCTGGGCGTGCATCCCAACTCGCTCACCAAGTACGAGCGCGGCGAAGGCAAGCCGCACGCGGCGGTGGTGCGGATGTTCGACCTGCTCTGCGAGCAGCAAGGCATTCGCTTTGACGATTACGAGAAGCCGTCCGCCGGGGCGGACAAGGGAGCAGCCATGAAGATCGTACTGGCGGAGAAGGTTTCTCCGGCGACGCTGGCCGTGTTTGCGGCCGAGCCGGGATGGGATGTGAAGACACACGATCAGCTGCCCGACGGCTTGCCGGCGGCGCTTGCCGATGCGGATGCGCTGGTGGTGCGCAGCGCCGTGCAGGTGGACGACGCGCTGATGGCGCATGCGCCGAAATTGCGCGTGATTGGCCGCGCCGGCGTGGGCGTGGACAACATCGACGCCGAAGCCGCCACGCGCCGCGGCATTGTGGTGATGAACACGCCGGGCGCGAACGCGGTTGCGGTTGCCGAGCTGACGATCGGCCTGATGATCGCGCTGGCTCGCAAGCTGCCCGCGGCCAACGCCACCATGCACGCCGGCAAATGGGAGAAGAAGAATCTGCAGGGCACGGAGTTGCGCGGCAAGACGCTGGGCATTTTGGGTCTGGGCCGCATCGGGCTTGACGTGGCGCGGCGCGCGCGCGGATTCGGTATGGAGATCATCGGCACCGATCCGTTTGTCTCCGCGGCCGTGGCGCGCGAGAACAGCATTACCGTGGTTGCCATCGAAGAACTTTTTGCCAAGGCTGACTACCTGACGCTCCACGTGGGCCTCACGCCGCAAACCCACGGCATCCTTAACGCCAAAACTCTTGCCGCCATGAAGAAGGGCGTGCGCATCATCAATTGCGCGCGCGGCGAATTGGTGGTGGAAGTAGATCTGGTGGCAGCGCTCCAGAGCGGCCAGGTGGCGGGCGCGGCGCTTGACGTGTTTACCGTGGAGCCGCCGAAGGAATCGCCTTACTTCGGCCTCGACAACGTGATTCTCACGCCGCACATCGCCGGATCTACGGCCGAAGCGCAGGAAGCAGTGGGCATACAGATCGCGCAACAGGTGCGCGAGTATCTCAAGCTCGGCGTGGTGCAGAACGCCGTGAATTTGCCTTCGCTGAGCCACGAGGAGTATGTGAAGCTCGCGCCCTTCATCGACCTCGCCAGCCGTCTCGGCGCGTTCCTCGCGCAGGCAGGCAAGGGAGGCATCGAGTCCATCGCGCTGATCTACGGTGGCGAGTTGGCCGAGGGCAAGACGGAGTTGGTGCGCAACGCGGCCATTGCCGGCTTGCTGCAGGGGTCGGAGAATGTGAACCGCATCAACGCGGCAGCCGTGGCCGCGGAGCGCGGCATCCGCGTGCACGAGGAGAAAGAAGAGAGCCCTCGCGGCGGTGCAGCCACGGAGCTTACCATGGTGCTGCACACGGCGCAGGGCGAAAGCCGCGCCAGCGCCACAGTGATTCACGGCGAGCAGCCGCGGCTGCTGGCATTCGACGGCATCGACGTGGAAGCGCCGCTCGAGGGCACACTGGTCGTCTGCCGCAACCTCGACGTGCCCGGCGTCATCGGGCGCATCGGCACCATTCTGGGCCAGCAGGGCGTGAACATCGCCAACTTTGCGCTGGGACGCGAGCGTGCGGGCTCGAAGCCTGTGAAAGCGCTGGCGGTGGTGCAGGTCGACGAGCCGGTCTCGGAGCAAGTGCTCGAAGCGTTGAAGGTCATTGAGGCGCTGCTTGAAGCCCGCCTGGTCAAGCTGACCAACGGAAAATAAGAACAGCCTTCAGCGATCAGCTTGCGGGCGGGTTCGAACTATCGAGCCCGCCCGCAGCGCATAACCGAGAAAAACTGCATCCGCGCGCGTTGGTATTGAGTTCGCGAATCGCGCATTAAAGCGGTCCGCTATGGTTTGGGCGCTTGGGGATTTCTCAAGACCGGAGGCGGCCCATTGATTTTTGGAGCAGCGATCGGTTGAACCTCCGTCAAGCCGATTGTGGTGCGCATGATCGATACCTCATACGGATTCCACGTCGATAGCGTCCAAAAGATGGTGGCGCTATTCGGTTCCGGGCCGGGTCTGGTGTAGCGGTTCAGCACATAGGTCGCATAAAACCCGCCCGGCTGGAACTTGTCGCCCTTTCTTTTTCCCGGCCAATAATCGCGGCGGTTGCCGCAGCCCTCCACCGTCATGGTCAACTTGCAGCCGGGATGATCGGCCGGCCCCAGAATCACTGTGGGTTCCGACCACGGTCCCCAGGGCGCTGGCGCAACACGCACTGCGACCGCGCCGTACATCATCAGCCACCTGTGCAGCGGCGCGTTCCATGTGACGGAGAATTCGCCGACGTTGTAGTCGTTGTTGGCGGCGGGCGTGTAGATCTGGTTCGCGCTGCCCGGCTTCCACGCCGCCCTCGTCACCCACATGGGCTTGCCGTCGGGAGTCCGGCCCGCAAAGAACCGCCACGTCTGCGGATCGGCGAAGGTTTCCACCGGCGCATAGGCCAGGTAGGGCACGCTTCTGCGGTAACGCGGTACGCCGAAGATGAACACGCCCAGCTTCTGCTCCGGCGGCAGATCGGCCTGCATCCGGGCATTCACCGCCGTCGAGTAGACGAACCCCTCCGGCATGGCCTTCACATCTGTGAACGTGTATCCCTCGTCGTTGGAGCGAGCCAGCACGCCTGCGCCGAGGCTGTTGCTTGCGTCGGTCTCAGGGCATTGTGCAGCCGGCGCGGGACGCTCGAGCGGACGATCGGGCGAGGGTGGGTACTCATTGGGCTTTATGCAATGATCCGTCCAGAAGAATGCATAGAGCGAGCCCTGCACTGCGACGCCTCCCGATGGGACGTTGAAGTAGCCCTGTTTCACGCGCACCGGACCGACAATGGTGGGCGGGTCGAACCTCTTTTTGCCGTCCGCAATGCTGTTGTGAATCTTGATGTCGAGGCAGGTCTCGGGGTCCGGTAGTTCGGTTCGCGTGGTCACGCCCACTGCATCGTCGGGGATGGTATCGGCCAGCGGACCTTCGCCGTGAGGCGGCGGCCAGCTATCGCCGAAGAGAAGAACCAGGTTGCCGTTGTGCTCCACCGGATAGCCGAGGTCGACCGCATCCAGGCCGAAGTTCGTCAGCGTTCGGGCCGCGGTGGGCCGGCCGGTTTCCCAGTCCACGTCCCCCGTGAGTTGGCAGATTTTTTGCGATTCACCAATTCGGACGACGGGCGACGGCGTTGTTTGCTGCGCCATGGCGCGCCCACAATACACAATCGCCGCCAGCGGCAACAATGCCCAGGCAGCGGTTTGTGCCCAATGCTTCTGCATGATGCGCCTCCTTCTTTACGACGCGAATGCAGTTCAGGGCCCGGGTTGTGAGGAAAGCATCACCCATCATACACAGGTGCGGCCGGGATGGCCTGGGATCACTGTCTACTGTTTACCGACCACGGACACCTGCTTTCCGTCACTTGGTCGGATCGGTCAGGCGCCCCAGGAACAAAATGCTTCCCGTGGTCGTGTCGCGGATCAGGAACAGGAACGGGTGATCGGCATCGAAGGCGATGATTTCTTGCTCCTCGGCCATCGATGCGCCCACCATCATCACGGCTGTGGCCGCGGCGGCTTCGGTGCCCGTCTCGTTCACGTCCACGTAGGCCTTGTGCACCGCTTTCGAGATCTGGAAGAGCGGCTTGCCGGTCATGCCCGAGAAATCCGCGGTTCTGCTGAAGGCCTGCGGCATGCCCATCGCGCTCAAAATGCCGCCCAGGTCGAACGAGTCGGTCATGGTGAAGACTGGAAGCTCCAGGTTGACCTTGGGCGCGGGCGCAAGCCTGTTGAGCCACGCGCTCAGGTTTGCGGCGGTGAAGGATTTCTCAAGAGCCGGGAGCCCATCGATGGTCTTCGGCAGCAGCACCACCATGGAGAGCTCGTTGCCCTGGTATGGCAGCTCGACCTCCTGAAATGTGCCTCCGTCATAGTAGTTGTAGCTGCCGGTGCGGTCCATCATCGGCGTCTTTACCGTCTGCGTCGCGGAAAGATGAAAGTCGTCCGGCTCGGTGTAGGCCTTCTTGAACGGATTGAGCCAGGCGCCCTTGAAGTAGATGGCGTTGGTGAGCACCAGCAACGTGGCGGGCGTGATGGTGCCGGGCGCCAGCAGGTTCTGGATCTTGTTGTTGGTCTCTTGCGCGACCCAGGCGTTGATGGTGGCGCGCACGCTTTCGGCCGACGTGCTGAAATTGACCTGGCGGAATCCGGCGCCGTAATCGGTCTGGACCAGGTTCAAGTAGGCGGGCAGGAAGTTTGTACTCTGTTGCGCCCAGAGCGCGTCGGCCACGTGTAGTTCGTAGCCATCGTGCGTGCCGTTCATGCCGGCCAGCAGCGCGCCCACGGCGGGATGCAACCGCTCCTGCGGCAGCGTGTAGTGGAAAACGTGTGCCATCTCCGTCGCCGTCTCACCGCGCGCTCCCGCATAGGCCATGGCGAAGGCCGTGGAGATGCTCTCCGGCGAGAAGAACAGATTGCCGGGCTGGGTGCGCAGCTGCGCGTAGAGATCGAGGGCGAAGGCATTGCTGCCTTTAACGACCGCGGTCTGGTCGGCGGTGTTGGCGGATGGTGATTGCGCGGCCACCGTCGCGGCTGTGACTGCGGCTGCGGTCGATGCAATAAGAATTGCGCAAAGAAGTGATTTCATCTGAGCCCCCTGACGTACTGGCAAGAGGGCGTGCCTTTTTGGGGCGCAATCCACCGTCCTCTTGCGCTGCGTACCTATTATGGGCCTCTTTTCCCGGTCGCTGGCGAGAAAATCGGCGGCCGTGCAACCGGCTTCCGGTTACGAATCCAGTTGCGTTGAATGGGTTCTGGCGGAGTGATCGAGAACCTGCTGAATATGCACGTCCACTTGCCTGAGGACAGCAGGCGTCACCGCGCAGCCGTCGGTTTCATAGCTGAGAAGGGGCATGCCGTGTTGAATGCTGAGAGGTTTGAGAATCGATTCGGAGATCCTGAAGGGAAGGCAGTTGAATGGCCCGATCAGGATGATGCCGTCGTAGCCCTCGTATTCCGCATTCAAGCCCCGGCCAACTGTCGGAGTGACTTCGCCAAAGATCTGCGGCGAGATATGCTTCGAGCTCTTCTCAATCACACTCACAACGTCGTTGGACCGGGAAATCAGAAGTCCCGTAGCAGAGAAGATCTCGCGGTAATGCTGCTCGGCTTTTCTTCCGGCCTGATATCCCCACCACTGCTGCAGATACTGCTGTCCATCGGGTTCCAGCATTCTTGTGCAGGCTTTGGCGAGGGCAAAGCCTCCCGGCTTCAGTCCCCAGTTATTGGCCATTTCCCTCATACCGTCATAAGTGACATAGAGGAATAACTCGGTCAGATCGACGGGCTTGAGGATGATTCCGCGCGCAGCATAAAGATCGCGGACTCCATCCATGAAAAATGGACTGAAGCGGGCGTAGAAGTCGCCTGTGACGACCACCTTGGGGCAGGCAGCGGGATCTCGCGTGAGCGGCAGCTCGGTTAAGCGCTCAACGAATGCGGGCAGGCGGGTAGAGAATTCATCCAGCGTTCTGGCCTCGAACCTGAATTGTTGCCACTCCTGCTGGAATTGCCTGATGCAGCCGGGAACGCCCACGACGCGCAGAACATGATCGATCTCGACAAGGATGTCGGCCAGCAAAATAGCCGGGGACATATGGTTCATTAGAACGGTGGGTCCGAAGCCGAGATAGCCGTCCTCCGAACCAGGCGAGACCATAAATACATCGGCCAACTGATGCTCGACGATGAACCTTTCGAAATACTCCAAATAAGCTTCGGATGCACAGGGAGCGCCACCCCGCATCATGAAGAAGCCGACGATCTCGCCGGGTTTGCGATCGCGCAGGATTTTGAGCAGTTGTCCGATGGCGAGAGGCAACGGGAGACACTCCCGGCCGGAGGTGAACTGGAGGCCCAGGTCGAGCTGACTGCGATCGATGGGGATCTCCCGGCCGGCGTGCAAACCAAGCCAACCGAGGGCCATGGCCGCGGACTGCTCGTGGTATTGCGAGAAATTAAGAAGATGCAGTTTAACCCGCGGGTCGGTAAGCTTGACGCGCTCGCCATCCGAATTGAGAACGATCCCGTCTGTGAGCAGTGTGCATGGGACAAAGGGCCTGGTGGGACCGGGTTGAGCCGCGCGATAGTTTTCCACGACATCGAGGAAAGCCTCGAGGCGGGTTTGCACGCCGGCGTCGGCGGTGTGGGCATCGATTTCGAGAATCAGATACGGCTTGGATCCGAGCTCAGAGGCGAGCAAGGAGTGCGTGAAGGCATCGATGGTGCAACTGAAGTTGCTGACACTGAGGAGAAACAGGTTGGGATGCTGTTTTGTGAGCCATGCCGCATTCATGATCTGATTTGCGAAATGCCATGCCGTTGGCCCCGCGCCGACCGGCTCAAGGCAGTCGGCGGGAATCACAGGCACGCCCATGCTGGTGAGCTTTTTGCCCACCGATTGCGAAGCCTCGGGTGTGTAGGCGTTATAGCTGTGACCCGCCAACAGGATCGCGGGCTTGCCGCTGGCCAGGGCCTGCGCGAGAGCCTGGCGGCCCATCTCCAACAGAGCGTGCTCGGCTGCCGTCTGGTTGCGCACGGCCACTTGCCAGGCCTCATCGACCGACTCCCGCGAGAATCCCAACTCGCTCACTGCCATCTCCGTGAGTGCCGAATTGTCTGCGTATCCGTCGGAAAAATCCAGAACCGGCGCCAGGAACTGCGTATCGGGAAATGCCTTGGCAAGAAAATAAGGACCGGCTTGCGTGATAGGGCAGAGATACGAGTCCTTGGGAGAGCCGTTTTGAGGCATGCGCGCCAACTGCGGAAGGAAGACCAAGCGCAGGCCCTTTTGCACCAAATCGAATACTGCGCCGTGGGCAATTTGCGCGGGCAGGCAAAAGCCGGAATTCGACTTGAGATCGCCCTTCGGGTCTACGCCGGACAACACGACTTCCATCCCCAGGGCGGAGAAAAAAGACGAATACAGGGGGAACAGGGAGTGCGTGGTGAGCGCGCGAGGAATGCCAATGCGCGTCTCTGCGGTGCGCGGCTTTGCATTGGCCAGGCCAAAGGACTCCTCCAAATAGGATCTGGCGGCCTCAAGCGCGGGGCCAACGTCCCACAGATCGCGCTTTGCCGGGGCATCGTGAATTGGCTCCTGGTCCGTGGGCTTGGCAACACCATAGACGATGGCGGCACGCTCCTGGACCAGGTCCCGGGCCGGAGCGATGCGGGACTTTCTCTTCCATACATTTTCATAGAGGCTGCAGCGGCCACCGAAAGGAAACTTGCGGCCATCCACTTCGAAGCGCTCGATGCTGCAATACATCTTGCATGCCCGGCAAGTGAATCGGCCTACGAGTTTCATCTCTGCCGCGGTGAGAGATTCAAGATCGGAGGCCGCGCCCAGCATGCCGCCTGCGCGATCAAACGCCAGCAGCGCCACGCCCAGAGCGCCGAGCAATTCCGGATTGGCCGGGATCACAATGGGACGCCCTACGCGCTGCGCGAATGCATACCCAACTGCGCGATTCAGAGCCACCCCTCCCTGCAAGAGCACCTTTTTGCCCACGGGGCGCTGCCCTTTGACTTTCGTGAGGTAGTTATCCGCGATCGAGTACACCAGCCCGGCAAGAATGTTGTCGCGCTCCTGGCCCTGTTGCTGCGCGATGCGGATGTCAGAGTTGATAAACGCCGCGCAGGTGGCCTTGAATTTGACCGGAGCGGGCGCGGCCGCTGCAATATCCGCAATTGCAGAGACGCCGACTCCCAAATCGCTCTGCGCGCTTTCTTCCAAGAACGAACCTGTGCCCGCTGAGCAGGCGTTGTTCATGGCATAGCCGATGGGCACGCCATTGCGCAGGTAAATGTACTTGGCGTCCTGACCGCCAATCTCAAAGATGGTGTCAACGTCCGCGGCAAAGTGGGTGGCGCCGGTGGCGTGAGATGAAATCTCGTTGTAGACCCGCTCCGTGCCCAACCAGGCGCCGACCATTTCCCGGGCCGAGCCGGTTACGCCCACCAGACCCACGGAGCGATTGCCAACCTGGCCGATGAGCGCTTTCACGCAGCCACGAACCGCAGCCACAGGATCGTCGTGCGTGCGCGCGTAATGCGACGCTACGATAGCGCGCGTGGCGGGATCGAGCAGGACCGCCTTCGTGGTTGTCGAGCCGGCATCCACTCCCAGAACCATGGGACCGCCGGGGGCCGGCTGCATGGGTGGAGCGGTCATCACCTGCACCTGGTCTGCAAAGCGAGAGAGAGGCGGCAGCGTATCGAAGACCGGGGGATGAGAAAGCTGCGGCGATTTGTGAACGGGGTTGTCGCGCGTGAGCAATGCGGTGCCCCACGCTTCAAACCACTCGCTCTCCGGCAGCACGGCAAACTCGGTATCTGGAAGTTGCTCGCCGAGCGCTTCGAGCAATGCGGCGTTGCGCGTGACGCCGCCGATCAGCAGTACGCGCCGCAGCGAATTTTAACCTTTTTCGAGAAGCGAGACAAGTTTGCCGGCCATGCTTTCGTGCAGCGTCTTGAGGATGTCGGCAGGCGTGGCCTCATGCCGATTCAGCTTGTGCGTCACGTCCGACTTGCAATGCACGGTGCAGCGCGAAGCCAAAGGCACCACGTTGCCGGAAGACGAGAGGGCGATCGCCGTGTCGATGTCGAGTCCCATGCGGCCGATCAATTGCACGAAGAATTCACCGCTGCCCGCCGCACATTTGTTATGCGACAAGACGTTGGTGACTCTGCCATCGGCGAGCGTGTAGACCAGAAAGGATTCGCCGCCCAGGGAAGCGACAGCGTCAAACTCGCCGTCGGCGTGTTCGCGCAATTCGTGGAGAGCGCGCTGGATGGCGGCAAACTCGGAAATATGGCCCATTTGACCGGACACGCCGAAGGCTTCGGCGTCGGCGAATTCAGGCGCGGCCAGCAACCGCTCCAGAGTTTCCAGCGGACGTCCCTGGTGGGCGATCACGTGGGCGCTTGTGGCGTTGCCCCGAAGCGCGACCACCTTCACTCTGAGTGCACCGATGTTGATGCCCACGTACGACATAACGGCTCGGTTCTGCGGGATCGGCTGAGACGGTTCCCTTGCAGGCGTGACCCCGAGATCGGGCCGCCTTATGTCTGCATGCCAGAACTGTACGCGCAAAGCGAAGAGAAAGATAGTTCATTCCGAGAGCCGGGAAGCAACGGCATGGAGACCACTTCCATCGCAGGGATCGCGAAAGCGATAGCGGGAAGCATTGCAGGTGGTTGCGCACGGCCACTCTATGCTAACCGGCTTCCCCTTGCGAATCCGGTTGCCACCAATCCATTCGCGCAGAGGTTGCAGGTTGCCTCAGGGGGCGCGAAAATAATTGCGAGTATTGGAGGTGCTCATGAAAAAGCCCGTCCCCGCGGAATCTGGCTCTGCATTCATCGACGCGAAGATCAACGAACTTGGCGACTGGCGCGGCAAGACGCTCGCCAGGGTGCGCGCAATCATTCTCCAGGCGGACCCTGAGATCGTCGAAGAGTCAAAGTGGATGGGAACTCCCGTCTGGTCTCACGGCGGCATCGTCTGCACGGGAGAGACCTACAAGAGCGTCGTCAAGATGACATTTGCCAAAGGCGCTGCGCTGCCCGATCCTTCAGGTCTCTTCAACTCCTCGCTCGAGGGAAATGTGCGGCGCGCCATCGACATCCACGAAGGCGAAAAGATCAATGAGGCGGCACTGAAGAATCTGATCCGCGCGGCAGTGGCGCTGAATCTCAAGAGCAAAGACAAGACGAAGGCGAAGGCGAAGTGAAGGGATTCGTGCGATCCCCGGTCTCAGAATCGAGACCCGGGGCACCCCAGATCGTGGTTGGGTGAGGTTCCTGGAATGCGGGCCGACCACATGTCACCACAGGTTCCGTTCCAGCGATCTTCCACCGTGCAGTACTCAGCGCACCGCCGATGCGCGCACTTTCGCGCGTGCTCGCCGGCAAAATACGTGCACCTCGAAGTCGTCACTTCGTCGGATCGGTGACGCGGCCCATGAAGAGGACGGCTCCGCTCTCGTTATCCCGAATGAGGAACAGGAAGGGATGGTCGGCGGTGAAGATAATAGGCGGCGGAGGGGCGAACTGGGGCGGCATGGCGGTGGCCATCTCGATCACCACCGCCGTGGCCGCTGCGGCCTCGGTGCCGTTCTCGTCCAGATCGATGTAGGCCTTGTGGATGGCGGCGGAGATGTCGAGGGTTTTGTCGCCCGTCATGGCGGAAAAGTCGGCGGCGTCTGGGTCGAAGGCCGCTTTCATTCCCAGGCCTTCGAGCGTAGAACTCAACTCGAACTGCTGGGTGATTTTGAAGCGCGGCAGCGAGACGATGACCTCATGTGCGTAATCGAGCGCCTGGGTCCACTTCTCAAGATTCGCGGCGGTGAGCGAGCGTTCCAGGGCGGACAAGCCGTCGACGTTGTCGGGAAGCAGGATCAACATCGAGATTTCGTCCTTCTCGTAAGGCATCAGGAGCGCCTGGAAGGATGGGCCTTTGAGGTAGTAGTAGCCTCCCGAGTTGTGCATCGTGGGCGCTTGAATGGTTTTGGCCGCGGACAGGTGAAAATCCGCGTCTTCGGTGGCGTTCTTGCTGAACTGATCGGCCCACGCAGCCTTGAAGTAGATGGCGTTGGTGAGAATCAGGCGGGTGAGCGGCGTGACGGCGCCGGGGCCGAGCAGGTTCTGGATCTTGTCGTTGGTCTGCTTTTCGACCCACTGATTGATGGTGGCGCGCACGTTGTCAGGGGCGGACTTGAAATCGACAGGGTGAAATCCCGCGCCGTAGTTGCTTTTGACCAGCTTGAGGTAGGCGGGGAGGAAGTGCTCGTCCTGCTGGGCCCAAAGCGCGTCGGCCACGCTCAGAGCGTATCCCTGGTGGGGGGCATTCATGCCGGCCAGCAGCGCGCCGATGGCCGGGTGCAGGCGCTCCGGCGGGAGCGTGTAGTGGAAGACGTGCGCCATCTCGGTGGCGGTCTGGCCGTGCGCACCGGCGTAGGCCATGGCAAAGGCCGTGGAGATGCTTTCCGGCGAGAAGAAGAGATTGCCGGGTGTGGCACTGAGCCGGCCGTAGAGATCGATGGCGAAGGCATTGCTGCCCTTGACGGCCTCGGCCTGATCGGCATTTGCAGCGGGCGGCGCCTGGGCGGCAACAACCGCCGGGCCACAGAACAACGCGAGAAGAAGAGAAAGCAGCGACTTCATCGAAGCCCCCTGGATGGAGGTGCAGAAAGGCACCAGCTGATCTTAGATCACAACAGGGATCGCAGCAGGCAGCCTTTCTTGCAACAAAAAATCGCGGCCTGCCGATGCGCCGGTCTCGCAGTTAGCCCATCAGACCCTTGTGCCCCAGCCAGCCGCGCAGATAAGACGCCTGTCCGATGTGGTAAGTTTCGTGGATCGCGAGGAAGCCGACGATGCCGCTTTCCTTGCCGTCGGTACTCGGCGGCCCCTTGGTTACAGGTTGCGCGAGCGCCTCCTCCGATACCGTGTCGAGTGTGCCGGCCAGCACGCCGGAGATTTCGCGCCAGGCATCGAGCAGGGTGTCGGGCGACGGATAGGCGGCGCCATCCTCGCACTTGCTGCCGCGCGCGAACATGTCCAGCCAAGGCTGCGACCACTCCGTGCCGAGCCGGCCAAGCAACTGCTTGCGCGTCCACACCACGTGGCCCACGATCCAGGCGATGTGATTACATTTTTCGTCGGGGCGGCGGAGCCACTCTTCGGGCGTAAGGTCTTGGACCGTCTTCACCAGAAAATCGGAGTTGAAGCGGTAGTTGTGTGCGGCCGTTGCGATGAATGCGGGGGTAGGCATGGAACCTCCTGATGTTGACTGTGCGCGGGGCGTCTCAAGCGCGGCTCAGCGGATCCGATAGACGTAGGCCTCATCCACGTATTGCCGCCCAAAATACTGGCTGGAGATACGATAGCCAATCTCCGGATTGAGCCTGGCATACTTCTCACGAAGCTCTGCGATAAATGGATCGCTGATCTCTCGGAGGTAGATGGAAGGGCGTAAACTCGGCATCACCCCAGCGCTTCGAAGTTGGGCGACCATCTCCTCATAGCCGTGTATGTGACTCGAGGACAGGACAAACCTCCATTCGTCATACTGGGGCAGTATGGCCCACATTGCCACCTCAGGAGGGTGGCCGGCACGATCGAGTGAATCGATAACACGCTTTGCTTTCTCGATATCGAAACTTACCAGCGCTGTTTGATCCATGGCAATGCCCCGTCCTGTTCGGATTCTACCGCCTTTATCAGTTCCCGTGCAGTGGTTAAACCGGCAAGTGGATCATCGTCGGACAACTCATACCTGCTCTGCTCGGACCAAAATCTCACCATCTCCCAGTCCGATTCCAGGCGCGGGTTCATGGCGATATCACTCTTGAGAGAGCCCGACAACCCGGCAGCATCCAACAGCTTGTCGATGTCGTGCGTGTAGCTTTTGTCGACAACCTTCTTATCGGGGAAATCGTGCTGCTGCGTCTGTCTGGCAATGCAAGCCTTCAGAGCGCATTCCACTGCATATCCCGCGAGATAGAAAGCTCCATCGGGAAGACCGGCGGCTAAAAGAGCCCTGGCTTCCTTGAGCCGCAAGTCCGCAAGTCGCTGAAAATCATTGCGGTTCATAGAACTGCACGATCCTCCCTAGGCGCGGCTCAGATACGCGCCTTCACTGGTGTCGACGCGGATCTTTTCCCCTTCGTTGATGAAGGGTGGAACCTGGACCACAAGGCCGGTTTCGGTCTTGGCGGGTTTGGTGACGCTGGAGGCGGTCGCCGACTTCAATCCCGGCTCGGTTTCGACGACTTCCAGGTCGACGGTTTGCGGCAGTTCAATGCCCACCGGCAGACCATCGAAATAGCTGACGTGAATCTGCAGGTTGGGAGTGAGGTACTCGACGGCGTCGCCGAGGGTCGCACTTTTGAGCACGGTCTGTTCGAAATCCTGCGGGTTCATGAAGTAGTAGTCGTCACCGTCGGCGTAGAGGAACTCCATGAGGATTTCGTCGACGACGACTTTCTCAATGGCGTCGGCGGAGCGGAAGCGGTGCTCGAACATGGCGCCGGATTTCAGGTTGCGCAACTTGGCCTGGATGAAGGCGCGGAGGTTGCCGGGCGTGCGGTGCTCGACCTTGAAGACCGTGTGCAACTGGTCGTTGTGTTTGATGATCATGCCCGGACGAAGTTGAGTGGCGGGAATCGCCATAAATGGTGCAGCTCCTTGCTGGATTTGCGCGCAGTGCGCAATGAAAAATGCCGTTTGGCTTCTATCTATTGTAGCCCAGCGGGCAGTGCGAAGAACAAGGGAGCAAGGGAGCGAGGGAGCAAGGGAGCAGATCTATTACAGGCGCGATATAGAATAGCGATGAACCAGCGAGAAACCGCGGGGAGAAAGCATCAGCACATGAGCAAGCCAGTTTCTATCTGTGTGATCGGGTCGGGTTATGTGGGACTTGTGGCGGCTGCGTGTTTTGCCGAGATCGGCCACCACGTGTTCTGCGTGGACAACGATGAAGCCAGGGTGAAGCAACTTCGCGACGGCGGCGTGCCCATTTTCGAGGAGCATCTGCCGGAGTTGCTGGCCAGGCACCGTGGCCGCTCGGTGGTTTTCACCTCAGACCTGGGCGAGGCGGTGGAGAAGAGCGAAGCGGTGTTTATCGCCGTGGGCACGCCGCAAGGCGACAGCGGCGCCGCGGATTTGTCGTACGTTGAGGCCGTGGTGGCGGAGATTGCGCGCACCATTACCAGCTACAAGGTGATT
>Ga0181533_1000076_pt1 | contig 115364 bp, 90 predicted proteins | sample PEATcosm2014_Bin_45_FD_119772 | JGI IMG/M metagenome (GOLD analysis project Ga0181533, IMG submission 119772) | Peatland microbial communities from MTU Mesocosm Facility, Houghton, MI, USA - PEATcosm2014_Bin11_60_metaG | ecosystem: Environmental > Terrestrial > Soil > Wetlands > Peat | place... | reverse complement strand
TTCAACGAGGGATTGAAGGAGAGCTGAAAGGGCTGGTTTTGTTGGTCACCCACCGGGTCTAGCCTCCGTAGAGTTCGTGTTGCTCTCAAAGCCGCATGAATACTGGCGTTGGCTCGATCATACGACCACTTACTCAGAGTTCAAAAAGGAAATGTGGGCTTAATTGATATCGCCTTGCGTCGTCGGATCGGACGCGTGGCGTGACAAGGGCCATCCTCAGCTCGTTTCGCCGGCTGAGGAAGGGTTGTCTAAGTGTGTTATTATCTACACATCTTACTGTGTGATATTATACACAGTATAGAAAGAGGGGCTCCCCGTGGCTACAAATCTCGCGATCGACGACAACCTGATTGAGGAAGCCCGACGCATTGGCGGTCATGTGACCAAGAAGGAAGCAGTGACCGCCGCCTTGGATGAGTACATTCGCAGGCGGAAACAAGTGGAAATCCTGAAGCTGTTTGGAACGATCGAGTACGAGCCGCGCTATGACTACAAGGCAAATCGACGGCGCGATCGGATCGAGGAAGAGCGATGAAAGTGTTAGCGGACACATCTGTTTGGTCGCTCTCATTACGACGGAAAAACGCGGCTAAATTGAGTGTAGAGGAGCGGCGATTAACAGCGTTGCTGTCGGAAGCCATTAGTGACGGCCGTGTGGTTATGATTGGGCCGATCCGACAAGAATTGTTATCCGGCATCAAAGATCAAGCGCAGTTCGACAAGCTCAAAGACGCTCTACAGGTCTTTCGGGATGAACCGATTAACACCTTCGATTACGAAGAAGCCGCACGCCTATACAACGTATGCAGGAGTCAAGGCGTAGAGTGTGGGCCCGTGGACATTCTGATCTGCGCGGTTGCCGTGCGACGAAAATGGAAAGTGTTGGCCAGTAACGGGGGTTTGAATAAATGTTTGGAAGTCCTAGAATCTCTGCCTGAAGCCCGAGGAAAGGCCAAGACATGAGATTTTTCCACGAGTGCTCGGCAGCAGCTTTGTGCGCTGGACTGGCCGGCAGCAGTCGTCCGCAACCAAGAAAGCGAGAGGTGCAGTTTGTCGAGGAACGGGCGTTCGGAACATTGGGTGCCGATGGAATCTGATATAGCACACAAGTGCTATATCAGTATAGGTCAGGCGAACTTCTTTTTTACGAAACGAACCCAAAGTTTAGAGCGTTCGCAATCCTCATGTCGATCTGACCCGCGACTCGGAAATCCTCCCTCAGCGCCATGTTTGCGTAGGTCGATTCGCGCGGCCCTTTGCGGCCATTCGCGTCGCTCGGACATTGAATACCGTTGATACTGTTCCTCTGTTGACGGCTCAGGCTTATTGCCTACGCGCCCCGAGCCAGGCAGCCGTCAAATGGCTTGACAAGCCAGAGTAACTGGCCCAAAATTCACCCAGATCTTGGAGCGAACAAAGATGATGCGGAAAGTGTTATCACTAGCGTTGTGTCTCTTCCTGCCAAGCGCGCTTCTGGGCGGCAATACTGGCACTGCGATGGGGAATTTCAGCGGAGATGTCTCGGTGAATGGGCATGCTGTCCCACCGAATACCGCGGTCTTCCCGGGAGATAAAGTGATGACTGGGCGCAATGCCGCTGCGTACATCTCTCGCCCTGGTTTTTCGTTATCGCTTGGGAGCGAGTCTTCCGCAGAGTTGCTGGGCGGGGGCGCCCGGATGCTGAATGGCAGCATGCAAGTTAAGCTGAAGCGAGGCGCTGTCATCGAGTATGCCGACCTTCACATCAGCGCAGCTTCCGAGGTTGCGACGGTGGAGATTGTGTCGCGTAAAGGCTCGGAAAAGATCGCGGCGCACTCTGGTGATCTAAACGTGAGCGATGCTACGTCCAGTATGACGGTTCCCGAAGGCCAAGCCTTATACGCAAAGGCATCACCAGGGCCGGCACCGGATCAGCAATCTGGGGGAGGGCAACCCCCAACCCCGGCGCTTACGAAAGTCGGGTTTTTTGCTTCTCACGGGTTTTGGTTTGGGGCTATCACTACTGGCGTCGTGGTGGGTGGTACCCTTGGTGGATTAGCGGCAGCCGGGACTTTCACCAGCAGTACAAGCACAGCGCTTAGCCCAACCAAGCCGTAAGGTTTGATTAAGAAAATGAACATTTGATCAGGCCCTCACTCAGTGGGGGCCTTCGTGTTTATGCCTACGATATTTCTGGGCGTTCCGACTCTTGCATACATTAGGGGCCGTCTGAAATCGGAAATCGGCACTGCGTAACCAGTACCGGATTCTTAGGTGTTTATCGAGTTCACCGCCGTGAAACGTCGTAACCAAGCTGATGCAGCATGCAGTTCTGCATTTCATAAGGCCCCATGTTTTCGGGTTTGCTTGACGGAACGCTAATATTGCAAGGATCAAGCACTACGTAAGCATTGCAATAGCCGGTTCCTCCGTTACACTGAATGATCCCGGTTGGGTTGGACGGGTGGTTGGGGGTGTCGGGCCCGGCGGGGACGTCTGGGACTGAAGCAACAACAATCCCTCGTGCCTCCAAGGATGCGGCATTCGGGTCCGGCGGAATGAACCCTGCACAGGAAATCGCCCCGGTGTAGCAGTTGGGATCGGCTGGTTCATTCTGTAGAACCCGGTAGGCAGCCCAGAGATCGATCCATTGCGAAGAAGTTTGTGTCTGTGCCTGGCTCCACGTTGCTTTAGCGAGAGTTTGAAAATCTGCATCTTGCAGGTTCGTCTGATTTATAAATGCCGGCGTGTTAGCGCCCATTTGAGTAGCTGCTCCACATGCGGTAAACAATAACGATGCAGTGACAGCGAGTGTGACCATCAAGACTCTTTGAGTCGCTAAAGTCGGAGCATACCTGAAACGATTCACTGGAAAGACTCTTCCAGGGGAATAAGGGTTAATGTTTACACCGGGGTGGGAATTCCCGGAGTCGATTGAGCGCTCGTGCGCTACTAGCCCAATCTGGATATTGAGAGATGCTGGCTGGCGCTCAGTGGGATTGCCGCCGGTATAAAAAAAGTCTGCCGGTTGCTAGCTCGGCGCCCGCTCTCGAACTGCAGGTGGGAGACGTGCCCCACCCGTAAGCAGGGCAGTGTTAAGTTGTTAAGGGCTCGATGACCTCAGAAAGGAAGTGGAGCACGCTACCCAGTTGCCAGAACTCCTACCTTGAGCGGCGATCGCCTTTCGCTCGGAACGCAGCGGTGGAGCCGACTGCGGTTTGAACACTATTTGGCTAAACTGGGAATTGAGCGATTATGATCGACATTCATAACCATGTCCTGCCATTTGTGGACGATGGCGCCCAATCGATGGATGCCGCCATTGAGATGTGCCAAATCGCACATCGCGATGGTATTACCCATCTCGTTGCCACTCCGCATTCGAACTTCAAGTATAACTACGACCGCGATGCTCATCTTGTGCGCCTCGCCGAGCTACAGCGGCAGGTCCCGGAAATCAACCTCATGCTTGGCTGTGATCTGCATCTCTCATTTGAGAACTTCGAGGATGCCATCGCGAACCCCAGGCGGTATGCAATCGCGGACACCCGGTATGTACTGATTGAATTCAGCGATTTCGGGGTCCCGCGTATCGTCTTAAATTCGCTTCAACAACTGCACGGCGCCGGCATGTTAACCATTGTTACGCATCCCGAACGCAACTCGCTTTTACGCGACAGGTTCGATCTGCTAGAAGAGCTGGTGAACCTTGGCAGCACCCTTCAAATCACCGCGAATTCGCTAACCGGATTCTGGGGGGAAGATGTGCAACGTTCTGCTGAGAAAATGTTACGAAGCGGCCTGGTGCACATAATTGCCACCGATGCCCATGATCCCAGGAGGCGGACACCGGTGCTCTCCAAAGCGCGCGCCATCGCCGCCACGATGGTCGGAGAGGAACCCGCTAATCGGCTCGTCAACGACTATCCAGCAATGGTCATAGACGATCAAATCATTGAGATTTGAAATCGGGTTGTTCGGAGTATGCGGCAGCATCTTTCCGCCCTCGCCATTCGACCAGACCAGGCAGCGTTGGCAAGGGAATCAGCCGCAATCCTTCCATCAATCTACTGGCCTATTCTTACTCCGCCACAGTGTTCTACTTTTACTCCGCTCTGACACCTTCCTCTCGATTCCGGGAAACGCCTTCCCAGGAACTCATCAAACGACCCCAGATTCTCCAGTCGCCAGTATTGTCCTGTCCGTACCTCGCACAGATAGCCTGCGAGCTCGACAAAGTGCGGCACGGCGCCGGCTCGGGTCCTTTTCTGCGCTTGCCTTATAGTAACTTATAAGTCACAATGACGGAGTGACTGAGGTTCGCCGGTACATCGCCGGTGCGGGAAAAACTATAACGAAAGGACGTGCAAGCCGTGAAAGATAAGGCGAGCATTCTCCATGATGAAGCAATGGTTAAGGAACTGCGCGAGAAGCCAAGCTCCGCCGCCGAGTATCTGAGGGCGGCACTGGAAGACGGGGAAGAGCCACGGGTGCTGCTGGTGGCCCTACGCCGAGTAGCTGAAGCCCGGGGCGGTGTTGCCAAGGTGGCCAAGGCCGCCGGGGTCGAACGCGAGAGCCTTTACCGAGCGCTGTCAGCGCACGGCAATCCACGACTATCGACGCTGGTTGCGGTGACCAAAGCAATGGGTCTGAAACTTACCGTTGAACAATTTGCGCCGCCTGTTCAGGCCGGCAACATCCGGCTACTGGTGTTGGACTTCGACGGAGTGCTCACCGACAATCGCGTTCTAGTATCTGAAGATGGTAGCGAGTCTGTTTATTGCAGCCGCGAGGATGGGTGGGGAATTGGCAAGCTGACCAAAGCCGGAGTGGACGCCATGATCCTTTCGACGGAGCGTAATCGGGTTGTAGGAGCTCGGGCGCGCAAGCTTCAGATCGAGTGTGTGCAAGATTGCCCGAACAAACTGAAGGCATTGCAGGAGATTGCTCGACAGCGCGGGCTCAGTCCGAAGGAAATCGCTTACGTCGGCAATGACGAAAACGACCTGGAATGCATGTGCTGGGTCGGCCTGCCCATAGCAGTCGCGGACGCGAATGAGGCTGCAAAGAATATTGCCCGGTGGGTAGTCCCGCGCAACGGAGGGCAGGGTGCGGTGCGGATGGTTTGCGATTACCTCGTCCTGCAACGAACAAGTAAAAGCCGTACACGCTCGCAAAGCTGATGCTATGGAAATAATTAATGGTGGAGGCGAGGGGAGTTGAACCCCTGTCCGAAAATGCTGCCAGCAAGGAGTCTACATACTTAGTCGCATTCCATCGCGGCGCCCAATCCTGCGAGCGAACCCGCAAGACCGTGCCGCACGTTCACCTCTCGCGCTAAGAACGGACAAGAAACGCGAGCGGCTAGCCTGAAGGTCTCACCCCAAACTCCCAGACGTAGAGTTCAGAGCCAGTCCGCTGTATGACGCCCTTCCCGCAGCCCACGGACAAAGCCGCGGAGGACGGCTACCTACAATTAGGCAGCGTATGCCAGCTGTTGATTGTTGGCAATTATCGTTTTGCACACGATTACGGGTGCATGCACCCCGGTATGCCTCCTGGCCGCATCCATTCCCGTCGAAGCCGTGACGCCCCCATCTGAACTACATGTGCGTCGGCTGTATTGCACAGCCGGCCTAAACTTGTTTCAATTGCCGCAACCGAACAGCGGCTGCGCCAATTTCATGGCGACCGTTTTCAAAGATCTATCTTCAATCTTAGTAGATGGAGGAAAGAAGTCAACCCCCAGGCGGCTGGTTGGCCGCACTCCGAACAAGTCCAAACCGGGTTGAAGCCTTCTTCCTCTTACTCATTTGATGCTCCGAGAGACACCCGAGGCTCTTCAATTCGGGCTCCGGGCGGAACCTGATCCGCACCATTTACAATGGGTTTGCCATCGCGCCGTAACAGATCCGCTGGCTGTGATTCCGGGATTACGGAAAATTGAAACTCGAACGAGTTTGTCTCATCAATATTCCGTAACCCCGTTCAACAACATCTCAGTGCGCGGAAGAAAGCTGTGAGAGCATGCCGACGGCAGACCTGGTAAGAGATGAGATCAGCAAAGTGAATCCCGACTGTATTCGGTTCGAACAAATACCGCATGCCTCGCGGCTGTTTCTCGATTTTCTTGCACGCCCGGCGGGGTCCCCAATACGCACCGCGGTTGCGCGTGATGGGGTGGAGGGGCTGGATCGCTTCTTCGCCCCGAACAGCATTGCGGCCATTGCCGAACACGCGCGAGCCCTCAACTTCGATCCGCAGCGCCGGCAGGCCATTGCGGATGTGCTGGAGCGCCAGAACCGTGAGTGGGGAGCTTCCGACGCGACACTCGCCTCGATTGCGCGTCTGCGGGCTGGCGCGGTTGCCGTGGTCAGCGGCCAGCAGGTTGGACTATTTGGCGGACCTCTCTATTCGATTCTGAAGGCTGCGTCGGCCGTGCAACTGGCGGCAGAGCTATCGTCGAAGGGAGTCGATGCCGTGCCGTTGTTCTGGCTGGCGACCGAAGACCATGACCTCGCCGAGGTGAACCAGGTGGCGCTGCCCGCCGCCGATGGCCGTATGGAAATCGTGACGGCTCCGGTGGAGGCCGGCGCTAACATACCCGTCGGAGAAGTGCGTTTCGGAGCGGAGATCGAGCCGCTGGTCAAGCGGGCGGCACAGCTTCTTGGTCCGGAACTCAGCGCTATGCTGAAGTCCAGCTATCGCGCGGGCGAAACCTTCGGCAGCGCATTCGGCCGCTTGTTCAGCCAGGTATTCGCCGGCACCGGCCTCATCCTGCTGCAGCCGCTCGACAAGGATGTGCATGCCATTGCCAAGCCCCTGCTGCAAAGCGCCGTGCAACGTGCCGAGGAACTCGATCGGGAGTTGTTGCGCCGGGGCAAGGAGTTGCAGGCTGCCGGCTACCATGAACAGGTAAGAGTCACGGGCTCATCGACCCTGCTGTTCATTCTTCAGAACGGCGAGCGCTCGGTGATGCAGATCGCGGGCGACGATTTTCTGGTGCGCGCCCAGAGACTGCCGCGCGCCGAGGTTTTGCAACGGCTGGAAGAGCATCCCGAGCAGTTCAGCCCCAACGTGCTGCTGCGCCCGGTGGTCCAGGACTACCTTCTGCCCACGGTGGTCTACTTCGGGGGCCCGTCTGAGATCGCATACTTCGCGCAGGCGGCAGTGGTGTATCAGAATCTGCTCGGCCGCGTTACTCCCGTGCTTCCGCGCCTGAGCCTGACGGTGGTCAATGGCCGTCTGCAGCGCCTGCTGCGACGTTATGGGCTGCAATTGCCGGATTTGTTTCGCGGTGAGACGCACCTGCGCGAGCTGCTGGCATCGCGGGTTCTGCCAGCCGCCGTGCAGGAGCAATTTGGGCAGGGAAGCCAGACCATCGACAAGCTGATCGCGCAGTTCACGGAGCCCTTGCGAAAGCTTGACCCGACGCTGGTGGACGCCGCCGAGAAAGCGGGACGCAAGATGCATCATCAGGTCGAGCGGCTGGCGGGAAAGGCGGCGCGTGCCGAGTTGCGCAAGAACCAGCAATTGTCGCGTGAGGCGGCAGAGCTGATGAACGGTCTTTTTCCGGCAAATACCTTGCAGGAGCGGATCATTCCGGGCATTTTTTTGCTGGGTGCGCACGGAATGGGCCTGCTGGAGAGGCTGGTGGAGGCGGCCGGCAACCACTGTCCCGGGCACCAAATGCTTTATCTCTGAACCATATTAAAACCGCCGCTAGAGCGGTTTAGGAATTAGTGTATTCTGCGTTCACCGCCGGGCTGACTGTCACCCCAGCAAACGCCAAAAGCAGCGTTCGCTGGGGACTCCGTATGCCCGCCCGGCTGCTTTGACGACTACACCTTTCGCTAGACTGGCAAAACTGGGGTAACATTTAGGGCATGGCAAAGAACCCTCCATTGTTCGAAGTTGTTTGCCCATGCTGCGAGGCGGTGCTGAAGGTCGATTCCGCCACACGGTCCGTGATCTCCCACACGCCGAAGCCCACTCCCAAGATGTTTAATGATTTCGAGGAGGCGGCCCGCTCCATGCGAGAGCAGGAGGGCCGCAAGGAATCGATCTTTCGACAGTCCGTGGAGAACGAGAGAAACAAGTCGGATCTGCTGGAGAAGAAGTTTCAGGAGGCTGTACGCCGCGCTAAGGAGACTCCCGATACGCCCGGCAAGCCCTTGCGTGATTTCGACCTGGACTAGAGATTAGACCGTTTCTCGTGGACCACGACGACGCCGTACTCGCTCATTCGCATTCGCAGCATCTCCGCCCCCTGCTGCTTGGGCATCGCGGGGCACGCCGGGGCGCGCCGGAAAACACATTTTTTGCCTTCGATAAGGCGTTGCGCGACGGTTGCGACGGCTTCGAATTCGACGTTCGCCTCAGCTCCGATGGGCGCGGCGTTGTCTGTCACGATCCGACTCTGCATGGTCTGGAGATAGCGCAGTCGAGTTTTTCCGACCTGCTTGCCGTGCGCCAGGCAAAGTTGAATCTTCGGTCCAGCCACGGCGCTCCCCAGTTGCCTTGCCTCGAAGCTGTGCTCGCCAAGTACGCCGAGTGTGCTTTCCTCGACATTGAACTGAAAACCGAGGGTCTTGAAGAGGCGACGCTCCAGTTGCTTGCCCGCTTCCCGGCGAAGCGCGGAGCCGTCATTTCGTCGTTTCTGCCGGAGGTTCTGCGCAGGCTTGCCAGCCTGGATGCGGGGTCCCCGGCACGCGCCGCCGAGGGCGCCGTTGGCGATAGCAGTCCTGCCCATCCTCTTGGGCGCACCGCCTCTCAGAAGAGCCCACGAGTTGCGCGTGGTGGAGCAGAGAAGCTTCCGCTCGGGCTCATCTTCGATAATCGCGAGGCGATGCGGCAGTGGGATCGGCTTCCGGTCTCTCATCTTATGCCGCGCCATGATCTGCTGGACCGCCGGCTGGTGGATGAGTTTCACGCCGCCGGCAAACAGGTGTTTGCCTGGACGGTGAACCGGGAGCGCCAGATGCGCTCTCTGGCGGAGATGGGGGTGGACGGCTTGATTTCCGACAATCCGGAAGTGCTAAGCCGGTTTCGTAAAAGGTTTATCTCATAAAGGCCTGGAGAAATTTGCTCGCCCAGGACTTGAAGTTCGACTCCCATGCTTTGCTTGGCGGACTCCGCTCGGTTACATTGAATCGATGAGGAATCGATGAGCGAAACAGGCGAACGCTTCGAACGCGCCGTCGCAATTATGGCGCGCCTCCGTGCCCCCGGCGGCTGTCCCTGGGATCGGGAACAGACTTTTGACACCATCAAGCAATACACGCTGGAAGAGACCTACGAGGTGCTGGAGGCGATCGAGAATCGCGACTGGAACGAACTCACCAGCGAACTCGGGGACCTGCTGCTGCAAGTGCTTTTCTACGCGGAGATGGCAAAGGAAGACGGTCATTTCTCCGTGGACGACGTGCTGGACCGGCTCTCGACGAAGCTGGTGACGCGTCATCCCCACGTTTTTGGCGAGGTCAAGGCGGAAACCTCCGCCCAAGTACTGCGCAACTGGGAGGCGATTAAGCAACAGGAGCGCAAGCAGCGCGAACCGGACCGGCTAGGGGAAGATGAAAAGCCGAAATCGATCCTCGACGGCGTCTCTTCGGCAATGCCCGCGCTGCTGGAGGGATTGAAGCTCAGCAACAAGGCCGCCCATGTCGGCTTCGACTGGCCCAACGTCGAAGGCCTCTTCGACAAACTCAAGGAAGAACTCGAAGAGCTGAGGCACGAGGTGAATCAGATTCCGCCGCCGGGGCCGATGCCCATTGGCCGCGGCATTGCCGGCGCCCGCGGACAGGTGCTGCCCGAGGAGCTGAAGGCGCGATTGGAGGACGAGGTCGGAGACTTGCTGTTCGTGCTGGTGAACATCGCGCGCTACCTGAATGTCGATCCCGAGTCCTCACTGCGCAAAACGAACCGCAAATTTCGCCGACGCTTTCAGCACGTCGAGGAGGCTTTGCGCCAAGCAGGGAAGAAGCCGGAGGACGCTTCGCTGGATGAGATGGAAGCGCACTGGCAGGCTTCCAAGAACGACGAAAAGTGACACCGCAGCGAAGGATACAGCGTCTATGGCGCTGCTCTAGTAGTCCCTGGAAAGGGCCGATGCGAGCTGCTCGCCCGACTTGCGGAGCATCTCGAGCGCCTGCTTCACGTTCATCTTGGGCACTGGACGGAAGTCCCACTCGGTTTCCGTCTGCTCGATGTGGAGGCGCTTCACCATCAGGATCTTTCCGTCAAACTTCAACTCCATACGGGTAGTGTCCCAGTGCCCGTTTCCCACGTCTGCCTGTTCGACGACGAATCTCCCGCCCTTATAAAGCCTGCCGAGAACTCCCCAGCCGAAATCCACGTCTCTGAACAGGGTGCCGTCGATCTTTGCCAGCCGCATGACGTTGGTATCGATCCAGACTTGGCCCTTCATTCCCTGGTAAACCTGCGTCTCGCGATCGGGCGGATCGAAATTTGGATTCGGCGAAAAGTCCAGCTTTACCACTTGGTGCCCCTGTGCCGTCGTTTCCGTTCCCGCGTAGGCGTAGTTGAACGCATCCGCCAGGGCGCAAAGAAGTTTCTGAGTGTGCTGCTCGTCTGCTTTCTGCTGCTTTGTCTTTTCGCGCATTTTTGCAGGATCGAGCAGGCGATTGATGCGGTTGTCATCGGCTTTGCGCTGCTCTGGCGTCAAGGGCTTGTCGTTGATGGCCACCAACCGGCCGATAAGGCCGTCCGGCGTCTCGACCATCTGCTTGGTCTGCGAACCCTTTGGCTTCGCTACACGGTCCATCCACATGTAGAACCGCGAGGTTTTCGGGTTCTCCATTTCGTTCGCTATGGCCTTGCGGACCAACTCGATAGGCGGCGTTGCCGGTTGAGTCTGCGGCACCTGCGCCGCGCCGAGCGCGCCCGCGAGGCACACACCAACCGCGATCAGCATCAGAGCTGCTGGAAGAACGGGATGTCGATAGCGAAGATGCATGATTGAAGAATCGCTGGCGCTTAATCTCGCATTCTTTAGACGACGCCCGCAGGAGCCCGTTGCAAATGTGAACACCGGAATCGGGAATTCCACTTGCCTGCAATAGCCTTCTGGACCAGTTTCGCACTAAAGCGGCCGGCATGACATTCCCTTGGATTTTTTTGGATTATCGATGAGGAAATTGCTTTTGCGTTTTGGGGCGCGAGTCAGTCCGGCGGAAGGAAGGCTCGTGGCGAAGAAAGTGAAGGAAAAACTTCAGATAAAATCTGTAAGATACTGAAATAACAATAAAAAAGCCAACGTTAGTTGGCCTCATAACTCGCAGATCTGACAAAATATCGTTATCGGTCCGGCTGGAAAGGCAGTCCCATTGTCTCGTCCGGAGCGCATCAGCAAAACCGCTGTTCCCCTGGTTTCGGCCATGCCGCCAGCGATCCGCCAACCGAACCGACGTTTACTCCTGATGCAAGATGCGGGCCAAACTCTCTGGCCGGGACTCGAAAGATTAATGGCACTGAAAATAAAGAGCTTCGCTGGTTTTTGCGGCCACATCAGGCGAGTCGTGACCGGATGTCAAAGAGTTCATCTACTCGTTACTAACTGATAATTGGCACTGAGTTCCACCCGGATGCTCCTGATGAGCATCTCGGTTCCTCTCTGCTTAGCAGAGTTGATAGCGCGGACCCTATGCGTCGCCACCCATTCACCCCAGTGAGCGGGGTCTCCCCATTCACCCATCGTCCTGGGAAAAGGTCAGAGACTTCAGTTTCGAACCAGTTCCTTTTCCATGGCTGGAGTAAGGGCTTCTTTGACGGCCATTTCAGCCAGAATCGCCGTCGCATCGAGCCTGGTGAAGCCTTCCTTCAGATAGGGGAATACCAGAGGTATCTCGGTGCATCCGGCGAGGACGGCTTCCGCCGCGTGGTTCCTGATGATCTCGTCGAGTTGCGCGAGGAACGGATTGTTCTCTATCTGTCCGGCCTTCACCGCGTCGATGGCGGCGTCAACGATTTTCTGTTCTGCCGTCGTGGGCGCCTGAAGCAGCATGCCAAAATCGCGGAACGCGTTCTGATAGAGCTGTACGTGTACCGTACCGATGGTCGCGAACAGCAGAATCCGGCCGGAAAGTTGCGAATAACGTTCGAACGCGTAGCCGGCGGCGCAGGTAATCATATTCAATATGGGAACCTTCACCGCGCGCTGCAGCTCCTGTATCCAGTGATGTGCCGTATTGCACGGCATCACTATGAAATCCACGCCGGCTCTTTCCAGCACCTGGGCCGACTTGGTCAGTTGCGCCATGGGACTCTCCCCGGCGTGCATAATGGCGTTCACCCGCGAAGGCACTTGGGGATTATTGTCGATAATGATGCGGAGATGCTCCTGGTCGACTGAGGCCGGAGTGCGTTGCACAATCTTGGCGAACAAATCCACCGTCGCCATAGGACCCATTCCACCCAGAATTCCGACGGTTTTTGACATGGACCGCTCCTTGAAGCTGATATCGCGCTTGCAAGCCTAAAATTAAGCTAGCTTGGCTCCGAAGTCGAGTGCAAACTAGAGCGGTTCCAAGGTTGATGTTTCCAGCGCTAGCACCGCCGGGCTGGACGCCCGGCTACTTCGCTGGGTATACCTTCCGCGAATCTGGTCTAAGAATCATGACTCGGCTTGGGATGCCTGGGGAACGGCCCGCCTCTGAAGTTGATTCTCAAGGAAACCGGCGGCTTGGCGGCCTTGCCAGGGCGGAATTGGGGCAAATTGATTGCCGCGCCGACTGGGGCCGCAGAACCGGATTGCCGCTGCACCCGTGGTTGGGTATAGTCGATGGGTATAGTCAAAGTGTTGGCTTCGCCGGATACCGGGGTAGCAATTGTCCGTCCCGGACCGGCAGCCGAATAGAGAGCGTCGCCAATGTGGAAATCGCGCAAAGATGATGAAACCCCGCCCCCGTTGTCTCCTCAGCCGCCGGTAGCTCCGGCTTGGGAGGCGCGTCCCGCACAGCCGCCAAAGGTGGAAGATTCGCGCGCCGAATCCGCGCGCATGCCCAAGACCGATGTCGCGCGGATTGGCCGCTCAGTCGTCGTAAAAGGCGAGCTTGCCGGGGCTGAGGACCTCTTCGTGGACGGAGAAGTCGAGGGGAGCATCGAGCTCCGCGGTCACAGCCTGACCGTCGGTCCCAACGGCCGGGTTCACGCGAACATCGTGGCCCAGGATGTGGTAATTTTCGGCAAGGTCGAAGGCAATGTGCGCGGCAATGAACGCGTGGAACTGAAGAGGTCGGCGGTTTTGCACGGTGACATCTTCACGCAGCGCATCGTCATCGAAGACGGAGCTTTTCTGAAGGGCGGCATCGATATTCAAAAGGCCGAGCCCAAAGCCGAGGTTCGTCGCGAGACACCGGCGGCGGCTTCGGCGGCAGCGCCTGCAAGCAGTCCTGCGCCCGCGCCGGTTGTTTCGCAGACTCCTTTGCTGGATGGCAAGTAGGCGAGTTCGCCTTCCCCGGAGAGAGCCCGGCTGGCGCTCGCGTAATCCTGATTTGAACGGCGGACCGAAACAGGTAAACGAGGTGGGTTTCTTTCGTAACATTTTCGGAGTCGATAATCCCGCCGGAGCGGGAGCTGGCGCTGGTGCGTCAGAACCCATGCGGCGCCGTTCAACGGGCTTCCACGAGTTCATCCGTGCGATCGGAAAGCCCGAGGGACAGGTCGTGCTGGACCTGGGGCCAACCTCGCCCGCCAACCTTCATTTCATTACCGGACTCGGACACCGCGCCTACAATGAAGACCTGTTGCTGGCGGCCAGCGACCCCGAGCTGTTGATTCCCGCTGCCGGCGGAGACGACAAGCGCACCATCAACGTGAACCGTTTCCTGGCTGAGAACCTCGACTACGAGCCCGAGACCTTCGATGCCATTCTTCTCTGGGATCTTGCCGACTACCTCCCCGAAGCGCTGGTGAAATCGGTGATCGATCGACTTCACCGGGTCATGAAGCCAAAGGGAATTCTGTTCGGGTTCTTTCACACCAAGGACGCCGGTCCCGAAGCTCCCTATTACCGCTTCAACATAGCTGCCGCAGATACGATTGAATTGCGCCGGGGACCTCAGTTCCAACTGCAAAGAATCTTCAATAACCGCCACATAGAGAACCTCTTTCACGACTACTCTTCCGTCAAGTTCTTTCTCGGGCGCGACAACATGCGCGAAGTTCTGGTCATTCGCTAAAAGCGTAGTAGGTCAATTTGGATGGTGCTTGGGGTGAATCTTTCTGCTTGGTGCCCCACGTTCGCCCGCGTCGGGGTCCCCAGCGAGGCTCGGCTTGCTGGGGTGATTGGGCTAACGTGGGGTAGTTCGACTGGCGCCCGAGTCCCACATCTGCTAACTGCGGCAGATGTGGGGCACCGTCCGAAAAAGTCGCGGGCGCAGCCCGCAACACCAGCGCGGCGATGTCATCTCTGACGCCGTGTCAGACGGTTTCCAGCTCTTCTTCCAGCAGTTGCTTGTTATGCAGGTCTGTATAGCAGCCGTTCAACGAGAGCAGTTCGTCGTGGGTACCGTACTCGACGATCTCGCCGTCATGCAGAACGGCGATGCGGTCGGCATTGCGTACGGTCGAGACGCGATGGGAGATGAAGATTGTGGTCCGTCCCTGCATGACCTCGCGCAGGTGATTGAGGATGTGGTCCTCGGTCTGGGTATCGACGCTCGCCAAGGCATCGTCGAGGACAAGAATGCGCGGGTTGCGTATGACCGCGCGCGCGATCGCCGTGCGCTGCTTCTGGCCGCCTGAGAGTGTCAGCCCGCGCTCGCCGACGGTGGTCGAGTACTTCTCCGGAAAAGCTTCAATATCGGTGGCGATGCGGGCGATCTCGGCCGCCCGCTGAATCTCTTCTTCGCGGGCGTTGTCCGTGCCAAAGGCAATGTTTTCCCGGACGGTCGCGCTGAAGAGAAAAGTCTCCTGCGGAACGAATCCGATATTCCGGCGAAGGTGTTCCAACTGAAATTCGCGGATCGGCCGTCCGTCAATCAGCACCATGCCCGGCTCCGCATCGTAAATGCGCGGGATGAGACTTACCAGCGTAGACTTGCCGCAACCTGTCGGGCCGACAATCGCCAGGCTGCTGCCTGCGGGAATCCTCAGGTTGATCTTCTTGAGAACGCGTACGCCCTTTGCGGCCGGCGCGCCGGACGGGTGAAACGCGGCTGCGGGCGAATCGCCGTTCTGGCCGTTACCGTTTGGCGAGCCTTCCAGCGGATAGGCAAAAGTGAGATTGCGGAACTCGATCTCGCCGCGAATCGGGGTGTCGGCAGCAAGTTGCGGCAGCGCTGGATCGTCCTTGATCTCGACCGGTTCGGTCAGAATCTGGTTGATGCGCCCCATCGAGGCGGTGCCGCGCTGGAAGATGTTGATGACCCATCCCAGAGAGATCACGGGCCAGGTGAGCTGTACCATGTAGGTATTGAAAGCCACGAAGCTGCCCACGGTCATGCGTCCGAAGAGCACTTCGCGTCCGCCGAGCCAGAGCACCAGCACGACGGCGAAGCCAAGTATGGTTTCCAGTGTCGGCCAGAGCATTCCCATCAGGCGCACCAGCTTCAGACTGCGCGCGATGTACTCCTTGTTCTCCGTCTCGAAGCTGCGGATCTCGGCTTCCTCCTGGGCGTAGGCGCGGATGAGGCGCGCTCCCGAGAAGTTCTCCTGCGCCCGGGCGGAGATATCGGAGAACATGGCCTGAATGCGCTCGAAGCGTTCGTGTATGCGTCTGCCGAAGTATTGCACCACGATGCTGGCCACCGGTAACGGCAGGAACGCCCACATCGTCAGCCTGGGGCTGAGGCCGATCATAAAGATCAGTGCGCCGGCGGTGAAAATGAAGGTGTTGGCCGAATACATGATCGCCGGGCCGAGCAGCATGCGTACGGCGTTCAGGTCGTTGGTGGCGCGCGCCATGACGTCGCCGGTGCGGGTTCTCTGATAGTAGCCGTAGGAGAGAGCTTCCAGGTGGCGGAACAGATCGTTGCGCAGATCGAACTCGATATCGCGCGAGATGCCGATCACAACCCAGCGGGTGAGGAACTGGAAGATGCCCTTGCCTACGGCTACCGCTACCAGCAGGAGCGAGTAGGTCACGAGCTTCTCATGGGTAACCCCGGCGTTCAAACCGTCAATCGCGCGGCGAATCACCAGAGGAAAGAGAACCCAAATGCCGTTGTTGAACAAAATGGTGAAAAAGCCAATGACAAGTCCGCGCCAGTATCGCTTCAGATATGGAAACAGCGGGCGCAGATTGTTGAACATGCGGTTCGAGGGCCTCTCAACTAATATAAATCAGATGAAATTCTAGCAGTGCAGGATGCGAAGTTGAGGCGTTGAGGCGGCGTCAGAGCCGCCTGCCGAAATCCTGAGCGAAGCGAAGGAACCCGGAATCCCGGCGCGGCGTGGGCTGAGACGCAGCAAAAAGTTTTATCAAAAAGCCCAAATCGGCGCGGAGTGGGATAGGTATCATGGGATGCTTCGCTCCGCTCAGCATGACACCCTGAGTTGTTTCACAAACTTCTGGGACACCAAGCACTAGGTTGGCACTTTAAGCAGCAGGTATCCGCCGGCCAGAGCGAAGATCATGTCGGGCGCCCAGGCCGCCAGCGCGGCCGGCAGTTGGTTGGCGTTCCCCATCGCCTCGAACAGGCCGGAGACGACGAAGTAGCTGACGGCGACGCCGATCGCCACGGCGACTCCCGTCAACGCGCCCCGCCGCCCCTGCGACATGGCATAGGGCACGGCGAGTATCGCCATGATTAGCGTAATCAACGGGAACGCGAATTTCTTCTGCAGTTGCACTTTGAGCCGGACAACGTCGAAACCGCTCTGCTGCAGGTCGCCTATATAATGCCGCAGCTCTTGGTAATTCATCTCCGAAGACTGCTTGACCTCCTTCTTGAAGTAGGTCGGCCGCTCGCTCACGCCGGGAAAAGTGCGCACGTCGAATCGCGAGTAATCTTCGATGGCCGCTCCGCGGAAGGTGCGTGACCATCCCTGTTCAAACACCCACTTGCCCAGAGTATCGGACCAGTGTGCCCGCGCGGCAAAGGCTCTCCCTTTCAACTGAAACGTTTTGGGCTCAAAGAAGAATAACGAGATGTTCGCGAAGCGGTTCTGATCGGGATCGTAGAACTCGTAATAGAACATATCGTCGTGCTCGCCGAAAATCCATTTGCGATCGGGCCGCAGGTAAGTCTGTGCCGGTTTTCCCTTGATGGTGTTGCGCAGCGTCTCCTGCCGCTTGTTGGCGTAGGGAATGTAGAGTTGATCGAAGACAAAAAGCCCGGCGGCGAGCAGGGCGGAAATGAGAATCACCGGCACGATCATGCGATAGATGCTGATGCCGCTGGCTTTTATGGCCGTCAGCTCACTCGACTTCTGCATCAGCCCGAAGGTAATCAGCACCGCCAGCAGCACGCTGAGCGGCGTCATCATGTAGATCATCGATGGCGTGACGTTGACGAGGTAATCGGCAACCAGGGTCAAAGGGACTTTGTTGCGAACGATGTCGCTGAGCAGCTCGAAAAACGTAAACACCAGCGTGAGCATCAGGAAGGTCATCATGATCAGCACGAGATAGAGCGTGAAATCACGAAGCACCATGTCATCGAGGATCAGTGGAAAGCGCGCGCTGAAGATGCGGCGGCGGCTGGAGCTGCGCTCGAATGCGCCGCCGGCGCCGGCTTTCGAGGACAGGCGCAGCGATCGCCGTGAGCCGTTTTGCAAGCTCTCCTTGAGGCGGCCCCACCAGCCGCGCAGCGAACCGATGTCGATGGGCTGCTGGTCCACTCGCCACAGCAGCACGAGCCCGGCGAGCAGGAAAAAGATGTCGGACATCCACACGCCGAGCCCGGGCGGCATCTTGCCTCCGCGGCCAAACGAGATGCCCATCAGCGAGATCAGGTAATAGGTGAAGACGAGCAGGATTGTCAGCACGAATCCGGTGCTCTTGCCGCCTTTCTTCGAGGAAAGTCCCAGCGGAATGCCCACCAGCGCAAGCACCAGACAGGAGGTCGGCAGCGCCAGCCGGCGGTGAAACTCAACCCGGTACCAGCGCGATTTCACCTTGGGATCGTCGATAGGCACGCCGGGCCTGGGCGGCGGTGTTTTCTCCGGATGGTCGGCACGCCAGAGCAACTGAGCGGTGCTCATCGCGGCAACCGGAACCAACTCGCGTTGTTGCGAATTGCTGGGCGGCACGGCAACCGGCAGGTCGGTTTCGGCAAACGTCGAAATCGAGTACTGTTCGGGATCGTGGGGCGGCGTTTCCTGTTGCGAGCCGTTCACCAGGTGCAGGCGGATGCGATCCTGTCCCTCATTGGTCACAATCCCGCTCTGTGCAATCGTGATTTTAGGGTCCGAGGGATCGGTGATGTCGGCCAGGAAGATGCCCTTCCACACGGCAGCGCCGCTGCTGCCGTGGACGTCTTGCACGTAAAGCACCAGGTTCTTGAAGTCTTCGTAGAAGACTCGGGGCTGCACCTCAAACGACGCCTGCGAGGTCTTGAGCCTGTCTTGCAGACGGTCCAGTGCGGCAGCCGAGGCCGGCGCAATCCACACGCTGTTGACCACCGCGAGAACCCACGCCACGATCGTGAATATGCTGATAATGCGGAGAAACCTGCCCGAACCGATGCCGCAGGCCCGCATGGCGGTAATCTCGCTGTCCGCCGCCAGCCGGCTGAGGCCGATCAGGATTCCGACCAGCACGCCCATCGGCAAGGTTATGGTAAAAGCGTTGGGGAGGGTCAGGAAGAAAATCTCGGCGACGCTGGGCAGAGGCGCACTGTTGCGGACCACCATCTCCAGAATGCGATCGAGGAGACGCATGAAGATGACGAAGGTGAACAGGGAAACACCGATCGCGGCGTGCGACAGGACTTCGCTGAGAATGTAACGCGTGAAAATTCGCACGGTTTCAGCCGGAGCCGGTTCCCTCCATCTCCAATTTGCGCCAGGACGCAACCCAGGCGGATTCCCCGGGGACGCGGCCAGCGCCTTGCCCCTTCCAGGCCAGAATCGCGGAAGGTATAACCCGCAAAACCGGGCCTAAGTTGCCGGGAAATCGATCTTTCCAGCAGAGTCTAGCATGCGGACTGCCCGCTTCGCTTCCCCGCCTGTTACAATTCTCGCTCGCATGGCACTGGGAAAGCTCCGCATAGTCCTCCTCTGGCACATGCATCAGCCCTTCTACAAGGATCTGGTGACCGGGGAATATCGTATGCCGTGGGTGCGTATGCACGCGCTCAAAGACTACTACGGCATGGTGAAGCTGCTGGAAGAGTTTCCCGGCGTTCATCAGAACTTCAATCTTGTGCCGTCGCTGGTCCGGCAAATTGAGGATTACGCGGCTGGAACGGCCCGCGATCCTTTGTTCGATCTCGCCTCCAAGCCCGCTGCGGAGCTGAGCCTCGAAGATCGTCGCTTTGGCGTGCAATACCTATTCCATGCGCACCTGGAGCGCATGCTCAACCGCTACCCGCGTTACCGCGAGTTGTTCGACCGCGTCCAGGGGGCGGGGCGCGATCTTGACCTGGCGGTGAACAGCTTGAGCAATCAGGACTACACCGATTTGCAGGTGCTCTCGCAACTGGCCTGGTTCGACGAGTTCTGCCTGCAGCAGCCCGAGATTCGCGAGCTGGTCCGCAAGGGCAGGAACTTCAGCCGCGGCGAGCAGGAGTTGGTGATGAGCCGGGAGGTGGAGATCATCCGTTCGATACTGCCGGCTTACGCCGAAGCCGCTCGGACGCAACGGGTGGAGCTGTCCGCCACGCCTTTTTACCATCCCATCCTGCCGCTGCTTTGCGACACCAATGTCGGGCAAGAATCCAGCCCCGGGCTGCAATTGCCCCGGATTCGCTTTCGGCATCCCGAGGACGCCGAACAGCATATCCAGCTTGCCATGGAAGCGCACGAGAAGACTTTCGGCGTGCGGCCGCGAGGCATGTGGCCCGCTGAAGGCAGCGTCTCCGACGAGGTGCTGGCAATCGCCTCGCGAAACGGGATTGAGTGGATGGCGACCGACGAGGGCGTGCTTGGCCGCTCTCTTGACTTTGCCTTCAACCGCGACACCCAGGGACGGTTGAGCCCCGAAGGCGCGTCCAAACTCTACACGATCTATCGTTACTCGAATGGCGACGCGCACATGCACCTGCTGTTCCGCGACCATCGCATTTCGGACCTCATCGGATTCGTCTATGCCGGAATGAGCGCCGCCGATGCCGCGAACCACCTGTTGAACACTCTGCGTGGGGCAGCCGAGCCGGTGCTCCGCCAAGGCCGTGATGCGGTGATTTCGATCATTCTCGACGGCGAGAACGCATGGGAGACGTACCACGAGTCGGGCAGGGAATTCCTGCGGCGCTTCTACGATTCTTTGCAAAGGGACCCTCAGATCGAGGCCGTGACCATCTCGGAGGCGATAGCGCGTCATCCTGTCAAGCAGTTCGGCGAGCTGCCCCGGGTGACTCCCGGCTCGTGGATCAATGCCAATTTCAATGTGTGGATCGGGGCTCGGGAGGACAACATTGCCTGGGACTATCTCTCGGAAGCGCGCGACTACTACAACGCTAACGCCCACAAGGCGTCGGCGGAAATGCGCCAGCTCGCTTTCGATGAGGTGCTGATCGCCGAAGGAAGCGACTGGAACTGGTGGTACGGTCCGGAACATCACTCGGACAGCGACAGCGACTTCGACGAGCTTTATCGCAAGCATCTGTCCAACGTATACAACGCGCTCGGCGGCGTTCCGCCTGACTACCTCGCGCGTCCCATCAGCATCAGCGGCTTGCGGCCGCGCATCGTTCCGCAGACGGCATATATCCACCCGCGGGTGGATGGCTATGACACCAGCTACTTCGACTGGCTCGGCGCCGCCATGTATGCGGCCGATTCCCGAACCGGCTCGATGCACGGTAGACAAACCTTCTTCGAGTCGGCTTATGCCGGCATCGACGAAGCCAACCTCTATTGCCGCATCGACTTTGCAGGCGCGGTGCCGCAAGGCGAATTGCGGCTGGTGGTCCAATGCGGCACGCGACTGGCGAAGCCGGGCGCGACCAAGGATTCGGCCCCGGATACACGGCGCACGCTAAGCGAAGGGCGCATTCTTCACTTCGAGATTGCGATGCTGGACGGCAAGCTGAAGGACTGGAAGGTGTTCGACGAAAACCCATCCGAAATTGCTAAGCACACTTCGAGAGTCTCAAGAAGGGACGCTCCAGATGGGACAGTGGTGCTGGCTTCGGCCAGACAGCCTTTCGGCGCGGAAGCGGCGCTGGCCAGAATCCTGGAACTCAAACTACCGCTCTCGATGTTGGGGGTAACACAGGGACAAACAGTCAATCTACGCTTTACGCTTTGGCGGCAGGGACTACCCTTGGACGCGCTGCCCGTCGATGGCTCGATGGAATTGGAAATCGCCTCCGAAGAGCAGTTGGCAAACAACACCTACAACGACAGCCCGGCGGGGTAGAGGCGGTACCAGAGATACTGTATCCTTCGCCGTGGGTGTCATCGTGAGGAGGTTCGCCGCCTTTGCGAACCGACGTGACGATCTATGCATTTCCCGAGCGTCACCCGAAGGCCGGAAAAAGCAAATACATGGACCCTTACGTCGCGTCTTAACGAGTTCCTTCGCTACGCTCAGGATTTCGCCTGCGGGCTCAGAGCACCCCAGAAAGCCTGAAATCTGGCTTTCCGGGGACCCCGCAGACGCTCGCAAAACGGCTCAACCTCAGGGTGACACATTGGAATAATTTTCTTTGGATACTCCAACCATAACGCCGTCTAGGACGGTCAACCTTTACTGACCTTGCCTGCGCCAACCGGAGTCCGCGCTTGCCAAGCGGACCGGAGCGTTAAGCTCCAGGATCAGAACAGTGCCTACCGGCAGTTCCATGGAGTGCCGCTTAAGCAGATAGTGGCCGGCGGAGACCGTCGCTCCGGCGGCGGCTCCGATGAGCGAACCCGCGGGACCGGCTACGACCGCTCCCGCAACTGCTCCCGTACCGGTGAGCGCTACGGTCTCAATCTTCTCGTTGCTTGAAACCACCGGGCCTCTGATCCGGCCTTCTTCATCTACCTTGTTGCGGCGGGGGTTGCCGCTGTCCACAACCGCCGCATTAATGGCGTAGGACTCGCCGTTCGGCAGCGTCATTTTGTCGGGATGCAACCTGAGCGATGGGTGTCCGGCGAAGCGCCGAGGCTGCGATTTGCGGTCGATAAAACCCGTCACGGTTGAACCGGCCGGAATAACCGTTCTGTCGTTGACCCGCACCGGCTCGGTGATATGGCCATAGAATTTGTCGCCGACGTGGTTACTGCTGGTCGAGAGCGAGTCCTCCAACCTGATCCGGATCGCGGTTCCCGCGGGCAGTAGCGAAGGATAAACCGGGCGGGTCTCAAGACTTCTGCGGGGCTGTTGCGGCGCTTCTTTCGCTGACCATGCCGCGGAAGGCTTGTTCGTGGAGTTCTGGGCAAAGACGGCCCCGACGAGTGCTAACACACATAGCATGGCAGTCACGTGACGCTTCATCGTACTTCTCCTGAGGGTGGAGGTTCAGTTGCGCCTCAACTGCACAAGAGAAGTAAAACACGGGGAAAACCCGAAGAACCGGCAAAAAACACCGGGAATCACGGAAGATACCCCAGCGGGATATTCGGATGAGCGCCTGGCAGGCTGGCGGCCCAGATCTCCCATCAAGCCCGGACGGTGCCCCACATCTGCTGCAGTGAGCAGATGTGGGACGGTTGACGGACCCGAACAACCCCACATTTGCCAACCGATGGCAAATATGGGGCACCATCGAGTTCAACAGAGACGCCCACCGTACGGCTTCAAGGGTTCCAGCACCAGAAGGAACTTTCACTACCCCGACAGCGGCCGTCCGTCGATGTTCCATGCCACGTGATGAACCGCGCTGGTGGTCGCCAGGATGGCGGATCGCGCCGGAGCAAAAGCCAGTCCGACCAGGTTCGCGCCGGAAAGAATCAGCGATGCCTCGCCCGACGGAGTGAGCCGGACGATGCCGCGGCTTCCTCGCAGCGAGGCGGCAACGTACAGATTTCCGGCGGCATCGAATGCCAGCCCCTGCGGACGTCCCAAGCCGCGAAAAAATTCCCTCACCGTGCCGCTGGTGTCAATCTCGTAGACGGCGTCGAAACTGGAGATCGTGGGGCCGGTGACAAACAGATTCCCCGAGGCCGCAAAAGCCAGATGGTAAGCCGAGACGCTGGGCTCGAGGGTGGCGAAGACATAAATCTGGCGGTCGCGAGCGATTTTGAAAATCGTTCCACTACGGTCGCCGACGTAGAGATTGCCTTCCCCATCGAAGGCAATTCCCGTGGCCACGCCCAGGCCCTGCGCGTAGGTCGCCATCGCGCCGTTGAGCGAGATGCGGTAAACCGTCCCATTGAAACGGGAGGACACGTACAGGTACCCCGCGGAGTCGAGTGCAAGCCCGGTGGCGTTCATCAGGTCGGTGACAAAAGGCCGCACATTGTAGTTGGTGTCGATCTTGTAAACGGAAATGGGAACCGCCTGTCCGCGCGTGCCCGAGAAGCTGGCGTAGATATTTCCGTCGGAATCGACCGCGGGATTGCCGACCGGATGCAGGTCTTCGGAAATTTCGGTCGCCACTCCCAGCTCGATGGCATTCGAGGTGGAGGCCGCATCCGTGCAAACGGTCAGTTGTCCCGAAGCGGTGCCAATGGGTACCTTGGCCACGATCAGGTCGTGCGTCGCCAGGGTTACAGTGGCGTCCGTTTCCCCAAGGCGAACGTTCGGACGGCGCGGCTCCACGCCCATGAGGTGTTGTCCGCGAATGCGGATTTCTCCGCCGGGAAGAGCGAAGGGCGGGTCCACGCTGGCAATATAAGGCCTTGAATTCGATGCACCCTTTGTCGATTGCAGTTTTGCATCCATCGGCAGTGCGTCCGTTCTCCGTTAGGTACTCAGCTTAAGATGCCTGTTCGCAGTAAAAGCTGTAAGACAATGGCGGCATAAACTCCGGCGCCCAGGTCGTCAACTACGATGCCTGTCCCCTCCGGCAATTTTTCCAGGCTTCGGATGGGCGGCGGTTTCAGCATATCGAAGGCACGAAAAAGTATAAAGCCGGCCAGCACAGGCTTCCAAGCGAGGGGGGCGAAGGCGAGCGTAAGCAACTGCCCCGCAACCTCGTCGATCACCACCTGCTGCGGATCTTTTTTACCCGTGGCGCGGGCAAACTGCGTGGCGGCGGGAATGCCCACCGCCGTCACTACCACCACCGCGAGGAGAGCGGCCAGCGTGCGATGTTCGGGCGCAAGAAAGCGCGCCAGGGAGCTCCACAGCAGGGTAGCCGCCAGCGAGCCCCAGGTCCCCGGTCCCGGACGCAACATCCCGGCCCCGAAGAATGTCGCAATCAGCCACGCCCACAGGGGCGGACGCCTCGCCGCTACGTGCGGGGCAACCTCGTCAATTTGGTTTGTGCTTTTCATCCTGGCTTGGATCGCTGGATTCATCGCTATGGCGTTTGGGCATGGCGGAGCGAGGCCGCTCGGTGTATTCGGCTTCGCCGCCCGACTCCGGGTCGTTGACCGGAGTTGAGATTACATACCCCCCACTGGCCCACTTGCCAAGATCGATCACGCGGCAGCGTTCACTGCAAAAAGGGAACTCAGGCTCGCTAAAGAGTACGATCTTGCGGCAGGTCGGACAGCGAAGACTGCGAGTTTTTCCGCGTGTCATAAATTCACCTGCACTCCAACTTGACTTTGCGCCGCCGGGAAGCGCGCCTCTAAATGAGTTCCGCCACCAAGTCGTAATCGTGTGCTTCCACAACGCGGCAGCGATAGAACTCACCCGGCTTCACCTGCGCGTGTTCGCCGAAGTCGTTAATAAAGAGCTTACCGTCAATCTCGGGCGCATGCATCTGGCTGCGCGCCTCCCACAGCAATTCAGTTTCGCCCGAAGGGCCTTCGAGCATCACCTCGAACTCTCGTCCAACGGCGGCCTTGCGCTTGCGGCGGCTGATCTGCTTCTGGATCTTCATCAGTTGCCGGCGTCGGCGCTCGATTTCACGCGGCGCCACTTTGCCGCCAAGCTGGAACGCCGGCGTGCCCTCCTCGTCCGAGTAGCTGAAGACGCCTAGCCAGTCGAACTGCGCCTCCCGCACAAAGTCGCACAGCTCCTCGAATTCCTGCTCCGTTTCGCCCGGAAAGCCGGCGATGAACGAGGTGCGCAGCGTCAAATTCGGGACAGCTTTGCGCATTTTCTCGATCGAGCGTAGAAAGATGTCAGCCGAGCCGCCGCGCTTCATGCGGCGCAGCACTGCCGCCGAGGCGTGTTGCAGCGGCACGTCCAGGTAAGAGCAAATCTTCTCGTCGTCGGCGATAGTGTCCAGAAGCCGCCCGGTGATCTTGTTCGGATACGCATAAAGAAACCGCACCCACCGCAGTTGCTCGACCTGCGCGAGGCGGTTGAGCAGGTGGGCCAAGCCGTCTTTCAGTCCCAGGTCCTCGCCGTAGCAGGTAGTGTCCTGGCCAATCAGCGTCACCTCGCGTACGCCTTGGCCGGCCAGCCGCGCCACCTCGTTCACAACGGATTCAAACCGGCGCGAGCGAAACTTGCCGCGCAGTTGAGGAATGATGCAAAAGCCGCACGGATGATCGCAGCCCTCGGCGATTTTGATGTAGGCCGAATGCTTCGGCGTGGCCAGCAGGCGCGGCGTGTTCTCGTCATAGAGGTAGGTGGGCAGCTCGGCGGTGGCGCCGTCCCACTGGCTGCGCGAGAATCTTCCGGAACGCTCGCGGGCTTCGCCTTCGGCGCGCGCAGTGAGTTGCCGGTTCACCCCCGATTTCAGGCTTTGACTTGCCGAGCTGCTGTTGAGTATCTTGAATGGCGAGTCGGGTGGGGGCGTCAGCCCTCCTGCCTCGATCTGGGCGGCGGCGAGAATCTGGTCCAGCTCGCCGGTGCCAACCACGGCATCCACCTGCGGAATACTCTTCTGGATTTCATGGCGATAGCGCTCCACCAGGCAGCCGGCGACAATGAGCTTCTTGGCCCGGCCGCTCTCTTTGAAGCGAGCCATCTCCAGGATCGTATCGACCGACTCCTGCTTGGCGCTGTCGATGAACGAGCAGGTGTTCACCACGATGATGTCGGCGTCTTCCGCCCGGCTGGTAATCTCCGCGCCGGAGGTGGCGAGCATCCCCATCATCACCTCGCTATCGACCAGGTTTTTCGGGCAGCCGAGGCTTACGAAGCCCACGCGCAAGCGCCGCTCAGGGACTTCCGGCGCCGTCTTGGCGGCAGCTTGGCTCACTGGGTCGGAAGCGGGAGGGGAAACTACGGGAATGCTTGTGTCGCTCATTCGATCTTCTGATTTTAACACTCCGAAAGCGCCCCTAGAGCAGTACCATAGATACTGTATCCTTCGCTGCAAGTGTCATCGTGAGGAGGGTCGCCGCTTTTGCTTGGTGCCCCACGTTCGCCTGTTTTTGGCTAACGTGGGGTAGTTCGACTGGTGCCCAAGTCCCACATCTGCTAACTGCGGCAGATGTGGGGCACCGTCCAAGCCCTGTCGCCGAATCAAAACATCAAACCGAGGCTTAAGTTCCAGGGGGTGAAGATTCATGCTCGACTTCCATCGATTCGAAACTCGCGCGCTGCTCGCGCTCTTGCTGCTGGTGACAATCTGCGCACTGCCGGCGTTCGCACAGCCGGGCCAGGCGCTTCATCCCAAGTACAGCGTGCAATTTTTCCAGTTGCAGGTGGAAAACCAGGATCTGCGCATGGCCTATCGAGACGTCCGACCCACGGGCGCTGCCAACGGAAAGGCCGTGCTGCTGCTGCACGGAAAGAATTTCTCGGGCTTTTACTGGGAAGCCACCATCGAGTTCCTGGCGCAGCAAGGCTATCGCGTCATTGCGCCTGACCAGTTGGGTTTCGGCGCGTCGTCGCGGCCGGACATCCATTACAGCTTCCACCAGATGGCGCAGAATACGAAGGCGCTGCTCGATCATCTGGGCATCAAGCAGGTCGACGTGATTGCGCATTCGATGGGCGGAATGCTGGGCGTGCGTTTCACGTTGCTGTTCCCGGAGACGGTCGAGAAACTGGTGCTGGAGAATCCGATCGGCCTGGAAGACTACCGCAAACTCGTCCCTTACGTTTCGTTGCCACAGCAGTATGCGGCGGAGTTGAGCCAGACATACGAGAAGATGCGCGATTACCAGAAGACCTACTACCCGGGAGCCTGGAAGCCGGAATACGAGGTCTACGTGCAGGATCAGGCCGGCGTCCTCGCGACGGGCGAGTATCCGCGCGCGGCGTGGTCTTCGGCGCTCACCTACCAGATGATCTACGAGCAGCCCGTCGTCTACGAACTGGGAGAGATCAGCCGCCCGACGCTCGTCATCATCGGGCAGGCCGATCGCACGGTCGTCGGCAAGAATCGCCTGCCACCCGCTTTGCAGTCTGTCGCCGGACAGTATCCCGAGCTTGGCCGCAAAACGCATGCCGCTATCAAGGGATCAATTCTGGTCGAGGTGCCGGATTGCGGCCACATCCCGCACATCCAGAAGTCTGAGCAGTTTCGCGAGGCGGTGGTGAAGTTCTTCGCTGCGCCATCATAAAAGCTCGCCTAACTAACACCACTTCGTGAGTGTCATCCTGAGCGTAGCGAAGGATCTGCTTTTTTCGCATCTGAAAAACAAAAGCAGATTCTTCGCTCCCTTCGGGCGCTCAGAATGACACCCCTAAACATTGATTGCACGAACCTCCGGGACACTTCTGGCTGTTACGGGACGGGTGACCCACCCAACGCGGTTTTCGTTGGGGTGGGGCTTTCATGCCACAGACCCCGCAAAGAGCATACAACCCAAGCGCCAACTACCCCACCCTACGCAAAAGCAGCGTAGGATGGGGCACCCGACGATCCTCGGTAGGAACGCAACAGACTATCGTAAGCAGGCATTCTTACTAGTTTCAATCGAGGGCGCAGCCCTAGCGCGATTGCCGCGTCGCGGCTTCCACTTGCCGCAGAAGTTCGGGGAGCAGCGCGGCATCGCTGGCCGAGTCGGCATAGCGGGCGCGCTCGTAGTGCGTGGTGAACTTCTCGACCGCCGCACGCAACCCGGCGTGGCCAATGATGCCGGCGAATTCCTCGGGCGTCTGGTTGGGGGCGCGCGGCCAGCCACTGCGCCGAGTGGTGCGCATCATCTTCTCGTAGAGCACCGTAGCCGCGTGTTTAGGGCTGCGCGTTGGTTGTGCGACGAGCACTCTCCGGTTCACCCATCGTGTGAACTGGCCGCCGAGGGTCAGGCAGATCAAAAGCGCAATGAATGCCAATCCCGCCGCCTGGTATAGCCGCGGATGCCGATAGACGCTGCGGATTACCTTGCGTGCGACGCCGAGCATGCGCGGATAGACGCCGGCGAGCATCTGGCGAAGCCGGTCGCCGATCTGGCGGCTGCGAGTCAACGTGGTGACGGTCAGCATCCGTTGGTGCGAAAAATCGTAATTGACCACCCAATCGCGCCAGAACTCGCTGGCCGCGTCGAGGTAAAGCTGCAACTTGCTCCAGCGCGTTGGCAGAGCGTCCCCCGCCGGGGTCGGATCGAAGGCGAGCCATCCCCGGTTAGGGATGTAAGCCTCGACCCAGGCGTGGGCGTCGCGGGCACGGATGATGTAGCTGCCGGTCAGGTCGTTGAATTCGCCGCCGCGAAAGCCGGTGATGATGCGGCTGGGAATGCCTACCGCGCGCAGCATGACGGCCATTGACGAGGCGAAGTATTCGCAATGTCCGCGCTTGCGCTCGAACAGAAAATGCGCAATCGGATCGGCGTGGTGCTCGCTGGGCAATTCCAGCGTGTAGGCGAAGCTGGTCGAGAGATATCGCTCCAGGGCTTCGGCTTTTTCGTACACCGAAGGCTGGTTGCGCATGGTCTCATCGGCAAGTTTGGCAATGCGCGGGTCGAGGTTTGGCGGCAGCTCCAAGTACCGCTTCGGCATGGCGGAGGGAATTTCGCCGCGTACTTTCTTGAGATCGTCAGGATAGGGCAGGGAAATATCGGAGACGCCGGAGTAGTTGGAAAGCAGCCGGTCGCGGTCCAGCGATTCCACCGACTGATCGAAATTCTCATACACCTGCCGCAGGTTGCCGAACAAAGCTCGCGGCGTGGGAATGACAAACAGGATGTTGCTGCCGAGCGGTTCCAGGATTACGCGGTATTGCACCAGTCTTGCGCCGCGGCCCACGGCAAAGTTGCGCACCTCGGGCGTGGCGGCTGACGAGGGCGTAGGGAACTGAAAAGTCTGGGACACGCGGACGCCGACGAGAGCGACATGCGGAGTGGCCATCCAGTTCTGTCCATCGAAGCCGGTGAGCGTTGCGCCGCGCAAACGGAGCTCCGACGGACGAAGCCCATCGAACTTCACGTGCATCACGACCGCCGAGGACTGTTGAATCCGTCCGATTTGCCCAAGCGAGACGCGGTCGCCGAATCCTGTCATCAAGTCGTTTTGCTGCGACAGTTGGCTCAGGTATCCGCTCGAGAGGCGCGGCAGGACGAAGAAAATTAAAGTGCCAAGTAACGCAATTCCGGCGGCCTGAGCGATGGTGATGCCCATCAGGGCCCGGTAGAGCGCCCGGAAGTGCGGCCCTGGAGTGATATCGCAGAGTCCCGTGCGGGCGCTGATTGCCGCTGAGCGGCGGATTTCCAGGCAGATGAAGCTGCCGATCGCGACCAGCACAAACATGGCAAACGCGGTGAGAAAGCCGGTCTCAACCGTCAGCATGGCTGCCGCAAGAATCTCCATAAAGGCCAGCATGGCAAGGTAGAGCAGGTCGCGATAGCGCTCGACCGAAAACAGCTTGATCACCAGTGCGAATAGCAGGAGGTGAATCGAGGCCGCGACGAATCCACGTGAAACCAGCAGCAGGTCAACGCCATAGGCGAGTACGTAGAGCAGTCCAAGGTAGGTGGTCCAGCGCACAGGGATACGCCACTCGCGTCGCATCAGCAGCGTGATGCCGCGAGCCACAAGCGCGCTCGAAACCAGAATGATGCTGAACAGGTCTAGCTTGCCCGTTCCGGCCAGGGCGAAGAAGCCCGTGGCCAGCAGCAACAGCAACGAGACCTGGCAGAGCTGATCGATTTCCCGGAGGAACGGATTCCACCGCAAGAGCTGCTGGTCGTCCGCCTGGGCGATCGATCCCCCGCCAACAGCCGTGATGGAATCCTGATACGCCATGAAGAGAACATTTTTCGCTATTGCGCGGGAAAAAGGAAGTCTTTCCCGCTGACGCATTTCTTTCGCAACACCAGTTTCGCAAAACGGTGTATTTCTCGAAGCAGCCGGGCACGCTCTGGCTGCCAGCCGTCGTCGTCGAGATGATAGAATTACCCTGGTCGGGCATCGGTCCCGCGCGACGCAATCCCGCCAACCCCGCCAGGTCCGGAAGGAAGCAACGGTAACGGGCTAGTGCGTGTGCAGTGGGTAGCCGGTGTCCGGCTTTTCTGCCTTCCGCTGGCATTTACCGGAGATCGCGGGCTGTGGTGCTGTGCGGGGTAGAACATCGAACCTGGATTGACAACCCCATCGATCCGCACCGAACGGCTTAAGTGGAAAAATTGCAAAATGTTCGGGTGAGAAGCGGCGCCCGACGTGCTACTCTCCCATTTACATCGCGTTTACAATCGTTCACAATTGCATTGTTTCTCGGAGATCTACGTTGAAAACGCTAAAACGCGCGAAAATCAGCGCCTTGGGTACCTACGTCCCGCCGCGAGTGCTCACTAATTTCGATCTTGAAAAGATGATCGACACCACCAACGAGTGGATTCTGGAGCGCACCGGAATCCACGAGCGGCACATCGTCGACAAAGGCGTCGCCAGCAGTGACTTGGCGGTGGGGGCGGTAAAGAACATGGTGGAGCGCCACGGCAGCCGGTTGGACGACGTGGAAGCCGTTGTCGTCGGCACGGTTACGCCTGACATGATGTATCCCTCAACCGCCTGCCTGGTTCAGCACAAGCTCAATCTGCCACAGGCGTGGGGCTTTGACGTGTCTGCCGGATGCTCGGGATTTCTGTTTGCATTGACCGCCGGAGCAAAGCTGGTTGAGAGCGGCGCCCACAAGAAAGTCCTGGTGATCGGCGCCGATACTAATTCCTCGATGACGGACTTTACCGATCGCGCCACCTGCATCATCTTCGGCGATGGCGCCGGCGCGGTTCTGCTGGAGCCGGCCGAGGACGGCGAAGACCTTGGCATCATCGACTACGTTCATCAGGTGGAAGGCTTCGGCGGACAGTACCTTTACATGCCCGGCGGCGGCAGCTTGAACCCGTCATCGCACGAAACTGTTGACCAAAAAATGCATTATATTCATCAAGATGGGCAGCAGGTCTTCAAGTATGCGGTGAAGAAAATGTCGGAGATGACCACGCGCCTCCTCGAGCGCAACGACAAGCACGGAGCCGATATCGATTGCTTCATCGCGCACCAGGCAAACCTGCGCATCATCTGCGCCACCGCCGACCGGCTGAAGATGCCACGGGAAAAAGTGATTGTGAATATCGACCGCTTCGGCAACACGACCGCTGGAACCATTCCCCTGGCAATGTCAACCGCGCTGGAAGAGAAGAAGCTGAAAAAAGGCGACATGGTTATGCTGGCGGCCGTTGGAGCCGGCTTCACCAGCGGCGCCACCCTGCTGCGCTGGGCCTTCTAGCGGCTTGATCTGGCTGGAATGCGGAAGCGAAATACAATGGCGCGTCCTTTGGGGCGCGCCTTTCTTATGTTTCAACGAGGCTGAAAAAAGCGCGCCCACACGAGCGCGCTCCTTACTGGACTGAACAACCCGATCCCCACTCCCACATCTGCTAACTGCGGCAGATGTGGGGCACCAGGCAAGAAGGGGGAGTAGAGATGTGGGCCACCCGCCAGTTTTGATCTCCTCTCAGCCGCCAAAGGCGGCGGCAGATGGTAGCCCACGGCGTGAGCCGTGGGTGCAAGGCGTCAAGATGAAGAGCCCCGATAGGGGCGACAGAATCCGCTCGATATTCTTTCGCCCGCCGGGGTCCCCAGCGAGGCTTGGCTCGCTGGGGTGGTCGTTGCGGGCTCTGGGAAATTTCGGGCTCCATACCCATGGCTGACGCCATGGGCTACCGTCTTTCCCCCGCTTCGCGGGGTTGATCGGCAGTGTTCTAATTTATGACGCATTACACTAGCGATCCAGACCATTCAAATACCCCATCCTACGCAATCGTAGGGTGGGCCACCCGCCAACTGCGCACTCGGGCGGGTGGCCCACTCAAGCCCTCGGTTGGCTTGAGTGGGGCTGTTCTCCTCGTTTACGGATGGGTCATGGCGTCCGGTTTGACCACCGCGTCGAACTCCTCGCCCGTCAGGTACCCCAACTTCACAGCGGTTTCGCGAAGGCTGCTGTGGTTGACGTGCGCCTCGTGGGCGATCTTTGCCGCCTTATCGTAGCCAATCTTCGGGGTCAGGGCGGTTACCAGCATCAGCGAGTTCTTGACGTAGTAGTCAATCCGTTCGCGGTCGAGTTCAATGCCCTTGATCATGTACTCGACGTAGCCGTGACAGGCATCGTGCAGCAAGGTAACCGAGTGCAGGAAGTTGTAAATCATGACCGGCTTGTAAACGTTCAGCTCAAAGTTTCCCTGCGAACCGGCAAAGCCGACCGCCGCCGTTGCCCCGTGGACCTGCACCGCGACCATCGTCATGGCCTCGCACTGCGTGGGGTTGACCTTGCCCGGCATGATCGAGGAGCCGGGTTCGTTCTCCGGGATGATCAGCTCGCCGAGGCCGCAGCGCGGTCCGGAAGCCAACCAGCGGATGTCGTTCGAGATCTTCATAAACGAGGCCGCCAGCGTTTGCAGCGCTCCCTGGGCAAAGATGATTTCGTCATGCGACGACAGAGAAGCGAACTTGTTGGGATGCGACATGAACGGCAGGCCGGTGAGTTCGGCAATTTTTTTGGCGGCGCGTTCGGCGAATTCCGGATGAGCGTTCAACCCTGTGCCCACTGCGGTGCCGCCGATGGCAAGGTCGTAAAGACCCTTGATGGTCATCTTGATGCGCTCGATGTCGCGCTCCAGCAGGCTTGCCCAGCCGGAAAACTCCTGCCCCACGGTGAGCGGAGTGGCGTCTTGCAGGTGGGTGCGGCCAATCTTCACAACATCTTTAAATTTCTTAGCCTTGGCGTCGATTTCATCATGCACTTCTTTAACTGCCGGAACCAGCCGGTTCATGGCCGCCGCCGCCGCAATGTGCATGGCTGCCGGGAAGGTGTCGTTGGACGACTGCGACATGTTCACATGATCGTTGGGGTGAATCGGATTCTTCGAGCCGAGGACTCCGCCCGCGATTTCAATGGCGCGATTGGAGATGACCTCGTTCACGTTCATGTTGGTCTGGGTGCCGCTGCCGGTCTGCCAGATGCGCAGCGGGAACTGGTCATTCAGCTTGCCCGCGATGACTTCGTCCGCCGCCTGGACGATCAACTTTGCCTTGTCGGCGGGCAACTTCCCCAAATCCTGGTTCACCAAGGCTGCCGCCTTTTTGAGAATGCCGAAGGCACGGATCAACTCCGGCGGCATGGTGTCGCGCCCAATGTTGAAATGAAGCAGTGAACGCTGTGTTTGCGCTCCCCAGTAAACGTTGGCTGGAACGTCGATTTTGCCCATGCTGTCGGATTCGACTCGGGTCGCACTCTGCGTAACTGTTGCCATATAAAACTCCTCTTTGCCCGCTATGATAGCTGCTCAAACAGATACCTATAACCGGGGCCGGAACCGCCCGGAATTATACCCCAGCGGCGCTTCCCGGGTCATGGCGGGCGTCACATGGAGTTTCTCACACCATCGCTTGGCCGGCTGGCTTCTCGACGAACGGGCAAAAAGATCAGCGGCGGAACGGGCGGGATGTTTTATAAGATAGAACTTTTATAAGATAGAACCATGGAAATGCGAGGAAGCTTTGATGTTGTGGTGATCGGTGCCGGCCCGACCGGCCTGGCGTGCGCCATTGATGCCAAGCGTGCCGGGTTTCGCGTCTGCAACATCGATAAGGGCTGTATCGTCAACTCGCTGTATAACTACCCGACGAACATGGTCTTTTTCACCACTCCGGAGCTGCTGGAGATCGGAGATATCCCGTTTCCCAGCGCCAATCAGAAGCCGACCCGGTTGGAGGCGCTGGAATACTACCGCAAGGTCGCGGACTACTACGACCTTGAGGTGCGTCAGTACGAGACGGTGCAGAGCGTGCAGGGAAGCGACCGCAATTTCGAGCTGCGCACCACCGATTTTCTGGGACGCGAGCGCGCGTACCGTGCCTGCAAACTGGTTTTGGCCACCGGCTACTACGACCGCCCGAACTACCTTAACGTTCCCGGGGAAGATTTGCCGAAGGTGGCTCACTATTATCGCGAGCCTCACCCTTACTACAACTCCGACGTAGTTATCGTTGGCGCCAAGAACTCGTCTGCCATTGCCGCCCTTGAGGTCTGGCGTCATGGCGGACGCGTCACGCTGGTTCACCGCGGACCCGCCATGCACGACCACGTCAAGTACTGGATCAAGCCGGACATCGAAAACCGGATCAAGAACGGCGAAATCAAGGCGTACTTCAACTCCACGGTGAAAGAGATTACGGCCGATGCGGTTGTGATCGCCACTCCGGAGGGCGAGCAGCGCCTGCCGAACGACTTCGTGCTGGCCCTGACGGGCTATCACCCCGACTTCGCATTCATGAAGGCACTGGGAATTCGCAGCGGCGAAGACGACTGCCCGGTGGTGGACTCCGAAACCCTGGAAAGCAATGTGCCCGGAATCTACCTGGCTGGCGTCATCATCGCCGGCCGGAGAACCAACGAGATCTTCATCGAGAATGGCCGCTTCCACGGAGCCCAGATCGCCCGCGACCTAAGCCGGAAGTTGCGCCCTCGCGATCCGCGTGGCATCGAGATGCGCTAGGCTGCTGATGCACTTCTCTTATACAGCTCTGACGGTGCCCCATATCTGCTGCAGTTAGCAGATGTGGGATCTTGTCAACCCAGAGGTCTGCCGCTTCCTCCTCGTGGTACAACAGTGCTATGAAGCGCTCTGCTTCGTCGAAACCGCAGAACCCAGCCGCCTCTGCCGGCAAAGCATCGGCAGGCCGTGCTCCGCGAGGAAAGCCCTCGGCAGGGCAAGACGCGGTCATCACGGCCACGGCGCCCTGCCGCGTAGACCTTGCCGGAGGCACGGTCGATATCTGGCCGCTCTATCTTTTTCATCCCGGGGCGGTCACCGTCAATGTCGCCATCGACATTCGGACCCGTTGCCGGATCGCGCCTTCGGGTTCGCCGGAAATTCATCTTTCCTCCATCGATACCGGGCTGGAGGATCGCTTCTCCGACTTCGAGGCGCTGAACGACGCTGCGCGCCCCAAGCACGCGCTGGCCGCTCATCTGCTGCGCTTCTTTTTTTCGCAAGGTGCGTATTCGCATGGCTGGCATCCGCGGGGCGGACTTTGGCTGGAAACCAGGTCGGACGCGCCCGCCGGCGCGGGCATCTCCGGGTCATCGGCGCTGATGATTGCCACCACGGCGGCCTTGGCCCAGTACGTAGGCCGTGCGCTTACGCTCGAACAGATTCGCGAGATTGCGCAGAACGTGGAAGCGCGACTGATACGGGTTCCCAGCGGCTGCCAGGATTACTATCCGGCGCTCTACGGCGGAGTGAGCGCGATTCATCTCGATCCCGACGGACTCCATCGCGAGCCCATCGCGCTTTCGTCCGCCGAGTTGGAAGCGCGCGCCGTGCTGGTTTACACCGGAGTGCCGCGCCGGTCAGGGATCAATAACTGGGAGGTCTTCAAGGCTCATATCGACGGCAACCGGCGTGTGCGGCGCAACTTTCAGAAGATTGTCGAAATCGCGCGAGAGATGGCCGCGGCTTTGCGGGCAGAGGCCTGGGAAGACGTCGAACGGCTCCTCCGCGAGGAGTGGAAATTGCGCAAGACAAATGCTCCCGGCATCTCGACTCCGTTCATCGATCGACTGATCCGGATCGCCGCACGCAACGGGGGGCGCGCCGCGAAAGTCTGTGGAGCCGGCGGCGGAGGCTGCGTGTTTTTTCTGGTTGAAGCGGGCGCGCGGGAGCGTGTTTCGCGAGCGCTGGCGGAAGCCGGCGGGAAGGTGCTTCCATTTCAAGTGGCGGCCAAAGGGCTCGAGGTATCGACCGAAACCGCGATGGCGGGGTCCCCGGCGAGCCCTGCTCGCTGGGGTGATCGGGCAGACGAGTGACATGGACCTAGAACCGCAGCCGTGTCAGGAGAATACAGAGTCCGAGTTAAACGGCGATCCGCCGATCCATGCGATTTTCCGTTTCCTCATCGCGGCTGTCATCACCTGGCCGGCGAATTGGGCAGCCGGCGCGTTTGCGTTTGGCGTCTTCCGCCACCACTTGCTGATTGCCGATGTCGCCTACCGCGCGGTTGGGGCCGCTCTGCTGATCGGAATTTATTCGCTGCTGCTTACCCTGCTGGATCATCGGGACAGCAATCGCCTGGCATGGCAAGGTCTGCCACTCGACCGGCGTGCCCGGCGTCAATTCCTGGCGGGCTTGGCTTTCGGGATGTTGCTGATTGCCATTTGCGTGGCCTTGGTAGCAACATCCGGCGGCTATCAGGCGCGGTTCACCATAACGGCGCATACGCTGCGGCTGAGCGTCGAGGTGCTGTCGCTGCTGCTGACCGGCGCGCTGCTGGAAGAAGTCATGTTCCGAGGCTATCCCTTTCAGCGTCTAGTTGAAGCCGTGGGGCCCCTCTGGGCGGTGACAGTCGCGTCGGCCCTGTTCGCGGCAGCGCATCTAGGCAATCCCAATGCGAGCGGCGTTCTGAGTTGGGCGTTTTTCAACACCATCGCCATTGGAGTGCTTCTGGCGGTGGCATACCTGAGAACCCGGACGCTGTGGCTTCCGTTCGGCATCCACTTCGGGTGGAATTTTGCTCTCGGATTCGTCTTTGGATTGCCGGTGAGCGGCTTGAGTGATTTCAGCGTACTCGTAAGAGGGTCGGTTCGTGGGCGTCAGTGGCTTACCGGCGGGGCATACGGCCTGGAAAACGGCGGCGCGACGGCTATCCTGCTGGCACTGAGCTTGCTGGTGGCCTTGACGGTAGGTAAAGGCAAGAAAACACGCGCCTGATTTACGCCGGATGATTCGAAGGGGGACGGGTGAGCGTCCCCTATCCTATTTTTCGGCTTCAACAGCCACAGCCAACAGCACAGTAGATTCGATCTGGAGACCCTATTGCTCTATCAGGAAGGCATTCTTCCCCGACATTTCGTCGACAGCGCCAGAATTGCTGTTCCAATGATCTTGAATGTCAAAGAGGTAGTACTTGCCTCCGATCAGCTTTACCATAAGGACAATGTCCTGAGTGCCTTTGCTGCCGGTAATTGTAGCCTGTATCAAACCTGGTGAGAGCGCCTGGGAGACCAGAGTTATCGGACTTGAGGTACCAGGATTAGGCTGCAAGGTCCCGCTGTCCAGAGTGGTGAACGGTATACCGTTTATGGTGGTGCCGTCGGTTGTTGCGTTGACGGGTTGCGTATCGGCGGCTATATATGTTGAGGACACATAGTTATCCGGCACGAACTGCCGAATCGACGTGAAATTCCATCCGACGAACTGCCTGCCGCTTTTCAGAAGGTCACTGAAAGTGACCGTAGTGGAAGCGTCTGCGCCGACCATGCTGCCGTGGCCACTAGGAAGATCGATAAAAAACATGCCGGAAGGGGTAAAGGAGACCTTCAGATTGAGTCCCAGCGAATCGGTGCCGCTGATCACGCCGTTGCTGCACGTGGCGGCGGTCATTGTAGTTGAGGTGAGCTGCGTCCCGTTCGCGAGCTGCGTCCCGTTCAGAAAATACGGCTGTGTTGTCATGCTATAGGAGGCGCCGGATACGGTTATTGTGGCAGTCCCGAATGCAGGGCCGATTGAATGCCCGGTAGGGCATGTGCCGGTCGGGTCATCTCCTGAGCACCACTCTTTGGGCGGCATCATTATCCAGTTAAATGTCCCGCCTGATGTCGGACATGCTCCTTGAGCGATCGCAATGAGAGGGGCATTATTCGACCCGGTGTATGGGACGTTGTCTCCGTTGGAGAGTGTGTTGAACGGCGCAGGGGTAGCCATGAGGATGGTGCCCGGTATTTCTACCTGATACGCCGTGGCGCCAGCAGCGACATTGGGATCCGACGAACTGGTGTAGGTAAGTTTTGTAAACCCCGCAGCATTGCCTGAAAGCGCAGCCGCAGTGCCGCTGTACGTATAACCGGTAACTTGGTTCGTGGCGGTGAACGTCTCGCCGCTGCCAGTTGTGGTCGTTGACCATGTCCAGAAATCCCCGGCAGTCTGCGTGCCGACGTAAGCGTTTGTGGAAGGCCCACTGCTTCCTCCACAGTTGCTCATTATCGAAGTAATGGATGTGATGAGAAGAAACGACAGAACACAAACGAAGAGGCGGGCTGTCTGCTTCATGATCCGCGACCTCCCTTTTTCAACTCTGAATGCCACCAATGTGCGTGCTGGTGTGCGGTTCCGCAAGGCAAATCTGTATCTGCGCACACAGCGAGAGCGATGCTGTCCCATTTTGGAATTTGCCGCATAGGCAAGATAGTTCCTCCTCGATGTCTCGGACACCATTTTCTCCGTCGGCTGGAGGCGGGCCAACCGGCCTTCCCGGACGTGGGGCTCCATTTCGGTTTCGCCTCAAGAAAGTCAACAGGGAAGAAGAAAAGAAGTGAATCGAGAAACTTTCCTTTTTGCGATTGCGTCCAATCATGATAGAGAAGCGCGAGGAGGGAATTCATGCGCAAGTGGGCAGTCCCATTGACCGTACTTGGCATAGGGGGAGTCGGGGCGTTGATGTTATCGCCGCGCGGGCGCAATGCTATCAGGTGGGTATTCCGCCGCATGGAAGAGGCGCCGGAACATATTGCGCAGTGGAACGAGACTGCCCAGACCGAGTTGGAGAAAATTCAAAAGGCACTGAATGAAGTGGCAGAATCGCTGCGCGTGAACCTGGCTCGTTGAAGGGCGGTGCTTCCGCCCAGCGCCCAGGCGCACACGCATGCGCTCAGCGCAGGGTGGTTCTGGAACATCGCGGAACCGCCTGGTCTCTGGACGTTTTGAATCGGCCCCCCGCGTCAGCTCAGGCAGCGGCCTTGCCGGAGAGGCTGCTGATCTTGCGCGCCATCGCCACGTCGCGTTTCGTCAGGCCGCCGGCGTCGTGCGAGGTAAGTGAGAGCGTAACCCGGCTGTAGCTGATGGCGATGTCGGGGTGATGGTTCGCCTCTTCGGCCTGCTCGGCAACCATGTTGACAAACTCCATGGCATGGACGAAGTCGGAGAAGTGGAATACGCGTTGAATGGCGTTGCCGGACAAATTCCACTCAGGAAGACTGGTGAGTGCGTTTCGGATATCGGAATCACTCAGAGGAGTCATGCGGCCCCCTTCTCATGCTGCATGCACTGATGGCGGCGAACGATCAGGCGTTGGCTGGAATCACAACCTTGTAGCCGGCGTGAGGCCGGACACCTGGGAATCTATCTCGCGCCGGAGTTCGGCCCAGACCTCGTTGGGAATGGAAAGAAAAACCTCGATAATTTCAGGATCGAACTGTTTGCCGGACCAACTCTCGATTTCGGTTCTGGCGGCTTGCAGATCTTGGGCGTGCCGGTAAGGGCGGTCGGAGGTAATCGCGTCCAGGGTGTCGGCAATCGCGAAGATTCTTGCCCCCAGCGGAATTTCGTTGCCCTTTAATCTCCGCGGATATCCTGAGCCATCGTAGCGTTCCTGGTGAGTGAAGACGATCTCGGCGGCCTCCTGAAGAAACGGAATCTTCCGCAGGATCTGATATCCGTGCAGGCAGTGTTCCTGCACGATGCGATTCTCGGCGGGAGTCAAGGGGGCCGGCTTGCTGAGAATCGCGTCGGGAATCGCCATTTTCCCGATGTCATGGAGGAAAGCGCCGCGAGCGATGACGCGGATCTTGTCCTCGGGGACATGGAATGCGGTGGCGATTTTGATGGTGTACGCCGTCACCCTTTTCGAGTGGCCCACGGTTTCGGCGTCCTTGAGATCCAGTGCGTCTCCCAGGGCTTCCAGCGTGATGTCGTAAGAGCGCTCGAGATCGGCCATGGCTTTGCGCAACTGTTCGGTTCGCGCATTGACCAGAGCCTCCAGGTTCATCTGGTAGTTGTGGTTTTCAATCTTCAGACTCCGGTTTTCGAGTGCTCGACGGATCATGATCAGCAATTGCTCGCGCTCGAAAGGTTTCAACAGGTAGTCGTATGCGCCGTTGCGAATGGCCGCCAAAGCGACCGAGATATCGTGCACGGCGGTAACCATGACGACGGGAACGTCGGGAAAGCGCTCCTTGATTTTTTCCAGCAAGGCGATGCCGTCCAGCTCGGGCATCATCAAGTCCGTCAGGATGAGTTCGAAGTCCTCGCCGCAGTCCAGCAGCTCAAGAGCCTCCATGCCTGAAGCTGCCTTGCGGGCATGGTAGCCCGCCTGATTCAACATGGAAGACACTACTTCCCGAATCGGTTCCTCGTCATCGACGACCAATATCTGTGATCCCGCCATAGATAGGCCCATTCACGTGGGAAATGCCTATTGTACATCGCGTCGCTACCCGCCGCGGCGGTATTAACTTTGGAACAAATTGACGAAAATAGTCCTGGGTCTATCCTTGTTGTGGTATACAGCTAATCGCCCAATGCCGATGACGTTATCTCCTGGAATGGCGACCTTACCTTTTGTGCAATCCGTGGAAGTGTCTCAGTTGCTCACCGAGGGCGCTGGAACGCTGATACTGCTGGCGGCGGCCATTCTGGTTTATCGCAGTTTTCGTGAGCGTTATCTCGGCATCTGGATTTCCGGCTGGGTGTTTTATTCCGTCTACCGCGAAACTGCAATTGCATCGGAATTTTTAAACTCTGGACAGTTGCTGACGGGCATCTCTCAACTGAGCTTTGTCGCTGCGCTGACCCTGCTGGTGTGGGCGATGCTTGTCTACACTGACTCGAAGAGGTTTCTGCCGGCTCTCATTCCCTTGAGCGCTCTCAGTGTGGCGTGCGTGGTGCTCCGAGTTGGCTGGTTCCCGCACTCGATTGTCCTGATGGTGCTATTTCACCTCTTATATCGCGTCATCACGGTCATTGGCGCCGCGCGGCTGGTGCTGTTCAGCCGCGGCAGGCGTGAAATTGGCCCATGGCTGACGGCGGTAATGCTGTTGCTCGTTCACGTCGATGAGTCGGTGCCGAGCGGTCACGCGATGATCGGCGTGGATGCGTTGATCGAGATCCTTCTCGGGTTGAGCATCCTGGTAATCGTCATGGACGATTCGCGCGGGGGCAAACGTCGCCTGGAGGTTTTCAACGCGCTGACTACCGCGATTGCCGAATCGCGCAATTCCGACTCGATGATGCAGGACGCGCTCGAGCAACTCAATCGGCTCATGGGGGCGCGGTTGGCATGGGTTCGACTGCTGGAAGGCGAAACGATGGTGCTCCGTCAGCACGTCGGGCTGGGCGATAAGCTTGCGGCGATTCGTCCGCAAGTATCCTTCCGGGGAAGCATGCTCGAAAAGATCGGCAGTGGCCGCGCTCCAATGATCGTGCTATTCAGTTCATTGGAAGGGGATCTGCGGCGGGAGGCGGCGGATCTGGGCCTTTCCCAGCTCGTTGTCCTTCCGTTGAAAGGAAATGTGTCAGTGCTGGGCGCGCTTGTTCTGGGAATGGAACGCGACCGGCGCTACTCGATCGAGGAAAAGCGCTTTCTGATTACCACTTCCAACCATCTCGGGCTGGCGCTTGAGAATGTCCAGCTCTTCGAGCAGATCATCGGTTCCCATCGCAGATGGATCAGCACCTTCGACTCCATCGACGATCTGATACTGGTGCACGATGGTGAGCAGAGGATCATTCGGACCAACCGCGCTTTCGTGCGCAGGGTGGGGCGCAACGTGCGAGGAGTGCTGGGCCTAAGGTGCCGCGAGCTTCTTCCGAATGCGCCGCAGGGCTGCCCCTACTGTCTGCGCGACAGCGAGAATGTGGTCGATGCGCCCGATCCATGCTTCGGCGGCTTCTCAACCGTGTCGACCTCCAGCTACGCCGAGGAACTCGGCACGGAAGTTGGCACCATTCACGTCATACGCGACACCACCGACATGCATCTGGCGGAAGAGCGCTTCCGTGTGCTCTTCGAGAAGATGCAGGAGGGCGTGTTCATTTCAACCCCACAACGCAAATTGCTGGACTGCAATAATGCATTCATCCGCATGCTCGGATTCAGCGACAAGTCTGAAGTTTTCTCCCTGGATTTGAATCGTCATCTCTACTCCTTGCCCGCAGACCGGGCCGGACATCAGCGCGACATGGAGCGCGATGGATTCGTTCGCGATTTCGAGTTTGTCCATTACCGCAAAGATGGTTCCATGGCGACCCTGCTGGAGAACAGTTTTGCCACGCGCGACAGCAATGGAGAGATCCTGCGATACCAGGGATTCCTGTTCGACATCACGGAAAAGAAGCATGCCGAAGAGGAGATTCGCCGCCGTAATCGCGAACTGCATGCACTCAACGCCATCGCCATAGCCGCGGCTCGGACGTTCGATATTCAGGAGACGGCAAGGGAGGCCCTGGGACAGGCCATGACGCTGTTTGGCGCTGCCGCGGCCAGCATCCTGCTCCTGGAGCCGGGCACTGGAACCCTGCGATTGTTCGCCTCCGAGGGGCAACGCAACCCGGCCGCGAGAGGCGAAAGTTACGAAATATCTCCGCGGTTCTGGGCGGAATTCATCGTCAACAAAACCGAGCTGATCTCGGCTTCAAGCATTGAGAGTCTGCCCCGCGAGATCCAAGCCGCGGTTGATCCCGAGCTGCGACGCGTCCTCTGCGTGGCGATGTGGGCCAGCCAGCACGAGCCGCTCGGGCTGTTTCTCGTCAGCCGGCGCGAAGATCGCGAGTTCACCACCGATGACCACGGATTGATGGTCACGATCGCGCGGCAACTGGGGATTTCCATTGAGCGTACGCGCCTTTACACCGAAACCAAGCGGGCCTACCAGGATCTGCGCAACACGCAGGAACAGCTTCTTCAGAGCGAGAAAATGTCCGCCCTCGGCCGCATGATTTCCGGCGTCGCGCACGAGTTGAACAACCCTCTTACGGCTATTCTTGGTTACGCTCAATTGCTTGAATCGGAAGGACTCGCCGATCAGGCGAAGGATTATCTGGCCAAGCTCTACAAACAAGCTCAGCGGACGCAGAAGATTGTGCAGGACCTCCTAGCATTCTCGCGGCAGCGAAAACCGTACAAGGGCAACATCGACTTGGCGCAAGTTCTGGAAGAGGCGCTCTCCCTGAGGGAACCGGATCTGAAACTGAACAATATTCTCGTCGTGAGGTCAATCCAACCGGTTCCGCCAGTGGCGGCGGACGCGCACCAGCTCGAACAGGTCTTCCTTAACATCATCAACAATGCGACCGACGCCATCTTGGAGAACTCACAGGGCGGAACGCTGGAGGTCGGCATTTTCGAATCCCGCGGGTGTGCCTGCGTGGAATTTCACGATTCAGGCCCGGGAATCGCTGATCTGAGCCGCGTTTTTGACCCCTTCTACACCACCAAAAGGTTGGGAAAGGGAACCGGGCTGGGCCTCTCGATCTGCTATGGCATCATGAAAGAGCACGGTGGCGAGATCACCGCGTCCAATCATCTGCAGGGTGGAGCGATTTTCAAGGTACGATTGCCGCTCGGCGTGGAGATGGCGGACCGGGACGTCCAAGCCACGCCGCCGCCCGTTCAAAAGTATTTCTTCCGGGGCCGGGTGCTGCTGGTGGAAGGTGAAGAAACCCTGCTCGAGTTTGAACGCGAGGCCCTGACCGCCGCCGGTGCACAGGTAGAGTGTCTGAGTTCGGCTGAAACGGCTATCGCCAAACTGCAAAACGACTTTTGGGATGTGGTGATTATCGACGCGAACACCCCGGGCGGCGGGAATATCCAGGATATCTATCGCTGGTTACAGGAAAACAGGCCCGCAATGGAGAGGCAACTCATCGTAACTGTCGCAGACGATGCGCCGGAGGCGTCGCGCTTCTTCGAGGAAAACGGGATTCCGCGTCTCTGCAAGCCGTTTGGCATCGCGGATCTACTGTCCGTGGTCAGACTTGTTGCAGGAAGAGGTAAAAAAGCTACGACCAGGGTCGAGTCCTAGCTGGGAGTAAGGGGTTCATTGTCGCGGCATGGCAATTGTGAGCATCGAGGTACCACTTTGTGGCCCGCAAGTCGTCTTCGTCCACGAAAAGCTTCCACCGGAAAGCCTAGTGCAGGGCCGAATTTACCGCACAATCTTAGCTTTGTATCCCGCTGATTGCGACGCGCTTAATCCCTCAGGTGAGCACGCTAATCGGCGTTCTCCCGATTTGGGGCACTCGATTGCTCTTCCATCAACGTTCGTTTTGATTCGGCGATTCTTGCAAGGGTTGCTGAAGTGGTTCAACAAGTGCAGTGAACAGGCTAGAAACGGAACCCAGCATTCGATAGGGCTAAGGGAGGCGCAAGGCAATGTTCAATGGCATCCAGGGTGAAAAGTTTACCGGGTTGGCTGCTGCTTTTGCAACCGAGCTTGGCAAGGAAACGATCGAGAGTTACCAGGCGATCTATGCCTCGAACCAACATCGCGTTTACGCTCTAGCGTTCTGGATGACCGATAACGAACTTGAGGCCGAACAGGTCATGGAGCGCGCATTCCTTCGTGTTTTCTCCATCACCAGCGCGCCGACCGAGGAAATGGTCGATTGCGCCCTGCTGGAGGAAATCCGGCAACTGGTGCCCGTAGGCGTGCTCACGCTGAATCAAGGCACCTGCTCCGAAGTGCTCTCGGTGCGCCGCAATGTCAAGCGAGTCGATCTCGAGCGCGCTGTCGTGAAGCTGCCCGCCACCGAGCGCCTGATCTACCTGTTGCATGATGGCGAGGGGTACGATCACGAGCGCATTGCCTTTACCCTCGGCATCACCGAAGACGACAGCCGCCGCGGTTTGCACCAGGCGCGTCTTGGACTGAGGACGCTGCTCGCCGTCTAGTCCCCTCCCGGTGCGTTGCCCGGATCTCTCAATAGTTTCTCTCTCCAATCATGCCCCTCCCAAGGAAGGGCTTTTTTTCGAGTATTAATCTCGGGTACGCAGCTTGGCTGCTCCGGCCACTGGCGCTCGGCGCTCTGGTCGCCATGACAATTCCGCGGTGAGGTCGTCACAGGCTAGACCGGATACGCGGAAGGTATATTCCGGGAAGAAGCCGGGCCTAAGGCTCGGCGGTGATACTTAAGGGTCACCGCTGTGGAATTGCGCCGGTTGTGACCGGCGTCACGGAATGTATGTTCGCTATCCTGATTCAATATCTGTTATGAAGCGCAAGCCCAAATCGAAGAAATCGACTCCAACCGCAGCGCCAGCCAAAACGGTTGCAACCGGCACTCCGCTGGCGTGCGACTGCCGGGCGTGTGATCTCTCCTATTGCGATTGCTCGGATATGGAAGGCAGCACGGTTTTGCCGGTCACGGAGCCGCCAACTACGGAGAAGCGCGTGAAGTAGTGTCGCGTACCAGCAGTTCGCGCCTTCCCTTTGAAGTGTCATTCTGAGCGAGCATAGTGAGCGAAGAATCCATGTATTTGATTCGGAATGCATAGATCCTTCGCTCTCCACCCCAGCAACGGCAAAAGCGGCCGCCGCCGGGGGCCCCGGCACGCTCAGGATGACATCCTGAGACATATGCTGCGACCTTACGGGACAGCACACTAGATTCCGGGGCCGATGGCTGCTGCGGATTGTCCCAGCCTTCTTATTTGGCCTGTTTTTCTTTTTTTAGCTTCTCACGGCGTTTCTTTGCCCATCCCGTTTTGTTCACCTGTATGCCTCGCGCCACTGCCAGGGCATCGGCCGGCACGTCTTCGGTGATACAGCTTGCCGCGCCGATGAAGGCCCCCTTGGCCAGGCGCACTGGAGCCACCAGGGTAGTGTCGCTGCCGATGAAGACGCCGTCCTCGATCACCGTCTTGTGCTTACTGACGCCGTCGTAGTTGCAAGTGATGGTGCCGGCGCCTACGTTCACGCCTTCGCCGATTTCCGCATCGCCCAGATAGGTGAGGTGGTTGGCCTTGGAGCCGCGCCCGAGCGTGGTCTTCTTGGTCTCGACAAAGTTGCCGACGTGCGCCCCCGCCCCGATGTGGCTGGCGGGCCGGATGTGGCAGTAAGGGCCAAGCATGGCCGCGCTCTCGACCACAGAATCCGTCAGGATGCATCCGTGACGCACCGTGACGCCGTCGCCCAGCCGCATGTTGCTCAACACCGAAAACGAATTGATCTGGCAGTCGCCGCCAATGCGGGTTGAACCCAGCAACTGCACGAACGGGCCGATCACCGTGTCCGGGCCGACCTGCACGTCGGGATCGATGACGCAGGTTTCGGGCTGGAAAATGGTGACTCCCTCGGCCATGAGTTGCGCCGTCTTGCGAGCGCGCAGGATGGAATCGAGGCTGGCTAATTCGGCCCTGGTATTCACGCCCAGCACTTCACTGGCGTCCGCCGCCTTGAGCCCGAGAACGCTTTCTCCGGCGCGGCGCAGAATGCCCGCCAGGTCGGTCAGATAGAACTCGTGGTGCGGATTGTCGGTGCTCAGTCGATCGATATAGCGGAAGAGTGTTTTGACCTGGAAGGCGTAGATGCCGGAGTTGACTTCAGGAATCTCCGCCTGCGCGGCCACGAGCGACTTTTGCTCGACGATGGCGGTGACTTCATCGCTGCCCGCGGAGCTTCGGACGATGCGTCCATAACCGAATGGGTCGAGTGGTTCGGCGGTGAGGATTGTCATGGCGGCTTGATGCGCCAGGTGAAAGTCGCGGAGGCGAGCGATGGTTTCGGGGCGAATGAGGGGCACGTCACCGGAGAGCACAAGGACGGCATCGTAGGCGGCGAGCGCCTGCCGGCATTGCATCATGGCGTGCCCGGTTCCGTGTTGCTCGCGCTGCTCGACAAAGCCCACGCCATAGCCGGAAACAGCCTCGCGCACGCGCTCCGCCTCGTGCCCGATGATGCAGTAAATATCATTGCCGGCAACGACGGCGGAAGCGGTGCGGATAACGTGGGCTAGCAGCGGCAGGCCGCCGATCGGGTGCAGCACCTTGGGCCGCTTGGACTTCAGGCGTGTGCCCTTGCCCGCGGCCAGGATGGCAATGGCAAAACGCGGATTTGGGGAGACAGTGCTTGTGCTCTTCATAGTTCGCATAGAGCGCCGTGTCGCGGAATTTCTACCCGCAAAAGGCGAAGAGAAAAAAGATGAGGTTGCGGGCAGCTACTCGGCGCTGGAAACCATTTTACCTTTACGCCTGCGTGCGGCGGCTAATTCGATCAATTCGCCCGCGATACGCACGTAGTTGTGTCTCGCCACGACCTTGTCGTCGAGGTATTCGCCGAGGATCGGCTCGACTCCAAGCTCCCGAATGCGATCCAGATCGTTCACGATCGGTTCGGCCTGCTCCGCCGCATAGGCAAGCTTCAGCGATGCGGGAACGGGGGTGGTGTTCAACAGGGCATAGTCGACCACCTTCCGATTGGCGTGTTGAAAGAGAACGCGAATGTGCTCGGAAGCGGCCATGCCGAGGCTCTCATTGGCCTGAGTCATAAGATTGCCGACGTAGGCCTTCATGGCGTTGGAAGCGGCTATCGCCTCGGGAATGCCGTTCACCAGCAGATTGGGAACAAGGCTGGTAAAAAGAGATCCCGGGCCAATCGTGATGAGATCGGCCTCGGCCAGTGCGCGCAGAGTCTGGGGGAGCGGACGCGCGTTGGAGGGCACCAGGGTGACGCGCACGATGCGCCTTCGGCTGGCGCTGATGCTGGTTTCGCCGCGCACGCGCGAGCCGTCATCCATGAAGGCGTCCAGTTGAACATTGGACGTGGTGGAGGGCACGATTTCGCCGCGTGTCTTGAGAATTCCCGAGGAAAGCTTGACGGCTTCAGCGAAGTCGCCGGTGATGGAAGACAGCGCCGTCAGAAACAGATTACCGAAGTTGTGACCCTCCAGTTCGCCGGAGGCAAAACGGTATTGAAAGAGGCGCGCCAGCAATTGTTCGTCTTCGGAGAGGGCAATCATGCAGTTGCGTATGTCGCCCGGAGGAAGCACGCCAAGGTCTTTGCGCAGGCGCCCGCTGGAGCCTCCGTCATCGGTGACGGTGACAACCGCGGTCAGATTCGAGATGTAAGTGCTGTCGGGGGTGCTGTCGCGGCGAACCGGCACAAAGCTTTTCAGGCCACGCAGCAGGGTAGCCAGCCCGGTGCCTCCACCGATGGCAACAACTTTCAGCGCGAGACCTGGATCAGCTTGTGGTGTCATCCCCGGGAACCCATTGAAACTAGAGAGCTAGGCCGTTGTCCCCTCGGGATAGATCAGCTCCGTAAAACGCGGGTCGTCAGCCATGTTTCTAAAGTCGGAGTCGTTGCGCGCCTGCAAACGATTGTGGGGATTCAGCCGAATGGCCTCAGCGAGATGCTGGAGCGACTCTTGAGCGCGCCCGGTGAGGCAATCGAGCACCGCCAGACCGTACCAGGCGAAATCGAGGCTCGGATCCTTCCGCGAAATCTCTTCCAGATGCTCGCGGGCTCCTACGTAGTCGCCCATGTTCATGAGGGAAACGGCGTAATCATAATGTTCATCGACCGATTTGAAGTTCGTCTGCGTACGCGTAAGTTGCTGATTGCAGATATTCAAATGCACCAAGGCGCGATCCACCAGTTCTTTCGGTCCGTTGGCGATTACCTTCTCGAAGAAGGTCCTGGCGCGGTCAAACTTTTGCGACTGCATCGACTTGAGCGCCTGCTCATAAGCCTGCACGGCTTGGGTAAAACGAGGATCCACTGTCTTATTCATCGGTCGAGCCCGCCGATCTTCTGAATCCAGGCCTTGGGTGCCGAAGCGCAACTCTCGTCCAGGGTCTCCCTTTTACGAGGTCCGGCCGGACAAATGGCGTCGGGTCGCGGTCTGGATAAACCGATACTGGCACGAAACAGCTTTATACCCGCAACTTCAACTCTCGTCAACTTACGTTTTCCAGGCATACTATCGCAATAGGGCAGCCGGACTGGCCAGCCATTTGCCCGATATTACCGTTTGCTTGCGATTTGCACAAACAGGGGTACGAAGCCGGGGTATTCGAGTTACAGTTAAACACGCAGCTAGTTTCACGCGGACCAGGACCAGATGAGCGATAGCGAAGACGGAATCACGCAATACGCTTCGGCGGTGCCGGACAAACGCCGGGAGAAATCGCCCCTGGAATGGTTCAGGGATGTCGTGGTCTCGCTGGCAATTTCCGCCTTTGTCATCGTCTTCGTCTACCAGCCGGTGAAGGTCGAAGGCACCAGCATGATGCCGGGACTCAGCGACCAGGAGCGCATCTTCATCAACAAGTTCGTCTATCGGTGGGAGCCCGTTTCACGCGGCGACCTCGTCGTCTTCCACTATCCTTACGATCCGGCGAAAAGTTATATCAAGCGAGTCATCGGCGTTGCCGGCGACCGGGTCGAGATCCAACAGGGTTGGGTCTACGTCAATGGCGAGTTGCTGTTCGAGCCGTACGTTGCGGGCAAGTATCGAGATGAACGCTCGTATTCGGAAATTGTGGTGCCTCAAGACAGCTATTTCGTGCTGGGAGATCACCGCAATCTCTCCAACGACAGTCGAGACTTCGGTGTTGTCAGGGGCGACTATATCTACGGCGAGGCGGTGTTTGCTTACTGGCCGGCGGATAAGCTCGGCAAACTGCGTTAGCCAGACCGATAATGTATATGCACTGGCGAAGTGGTTGCGAAAATGCCGGCAAACAGCTCTAAAGGCCTTTCGAACTCTGGCGAGTCACTGATAAAATTGAAAAAATCCACCCTCGGAGACGATCTCGATGCAAGCTGTCCTTGCTCTGGAAGATGGCAGGATCTTCCGCGGCAAAGGCTACGGCGCCAAAGCCGAGTGTTCTGGCGAAGTAGTTTTTAACACTTCCATCACCGGCTACCAGGAGATCTTTACCGATCCCTCCTACGCCGGACAAATCGTCGTTCTCACCAATCCTGAAATCGGCAATTACGGCACCACGCCCGACGATCAGGAGTCCGGCAAGCCTTATATCGAAGGGCTGATCGTCCGCGAGTTCTCGCGCGTGGCCTCCAATTGGCGCTCGCAGGAGGTGGCCGACGAATACATGGAGCGGTATCGCGTGCCGGTGCTCTCCGACATCGATACCCGTGCTCTGGTGCGCCATCTGCGCGACCGGGGCGTGATGCGCGGCGTGGTCTCCAGCATCGAGCTGGACGCCGACAAACTGGTCGCCAAGGCGCGCGCGATTCCGACCATCGATGGCCTCGACTTGGCGAAGGTGGTCTCGACCAAAGAGCCGTACAAGTGGACTGCGGGGATGATCGACGGAAAAGTCATCGACCCGGGCAAAGCGCGGCACAAGGTCGTTGCCTACGATTACGGCATCAAGCGCAACATCCTCCGCATGCTGGTTGGGTCGGGCTGCGACGTTACCGTCGTACCGGCTGAGACGAGCGCCGAAGATGTGATGTCTTTCAAGCCCGATGGCGTGTTTCTGTCCAATGGCCCCGGCGACCCCGAGGCGGTCACCTACGCTCAGGAGCATATCCGCAGGCTGCTGGGCCGCGTGCCGGTCTTCGGCATCTGCCTGGGTCACCAATTAATTGGACTGGCGCTTGGCGGCCGCACCTACAAGCTGAAATTCGGGCACCATGGCGGCAACCATCCGGTGAAGCAGTTGTTGACCGGCAAGGTGGAGATCACCGCGCACAACCACAACTACGCCGTCGATCCGGATACGCTGAAGGCGAGCGAAGTGGAGCTGACGCACGTCAACCTGAACGACGGCACGGTGGAAGGTTTGCAGCACAGAATCTATCCGCTGTTCTGCGTGCAGTATCACCCGGAAGCATCGCCCGGTCCGCACGATTCGCACTACCTGTTCAACGACTTCATCAAGCTGATGAATGTGTGGAAGGGAAAGTGAGCAACAAATTGCAGAAACTGAAAGAAATAAGCTAAGACATGCCACGTCGCGAAGATATTTCGAAAATACTCATTATCGGTTCCGGGCCGATTGTTATCGGCCAATCCGCCGAGTTCGATTACTCGGGAACACAGGCTTGCAAGGCGCTCAAGGCGGAAGGCTTCGAGGTGGTGCTGGTCAACTCGAATCCGGCGACCATCATGACCGACCCGGAGATGGCCGACCGCACCTATATCGAGCCGCTAACCGTCCGATACCTGGAAGAGATCATCCGGCGCGAAGCGCTTAGAGGTGTAGGCAAGGGCATGGCCGTGCTGCCGACGGTCGGCGGGCAAACGGCGCTGAACCTGGCGGTCGAGCTGGCCGACGGCGGCGTGCTCGAGAAGTACAACGTCACGCTGATTGGCGCATCACTGACGGCGATCAAGAAGGCGGAAGACCGGCTCATGTTCAAGGACGCGATGACCCGCATCGGGCTCGAAGTGCCGCGTTCGGCGCTGGTCAACAACCTTAAGGACGGAATGGAGTTCACCACCAAGCTGGGCTTCCCGGTTGTGCTTCGCCCGTCGTTCACCCTGGGCGGCACCGGCGGCGGCATCGCCTACAACGGCGAAGAGCTGGTCGATCTGCTGGCTCGCGGGCTTGATCTTTCGCCGGTTCACGAAGTGCTCATCGAGGAAAGCGTACTGGGCTGGAAAGAATACGAGTTGGAGGTGATGCGCGACCTGCGCGACAACGTCATCATTATCTGCTCGATCGAAAACTTCGACGCCATGGGCGTGCACACCGGCGATTCGATTACGGTTGCCCCGGCGCAGACGCTCAGCGACCGCGAATACCAGCGGATGCGCGACGCCTCGATCAAGGTCATGCGCGAGATCGGCGTTGAGACCGGCGGATCGAACATTCAGTTCGCGGTGCATCCGACCACCGGGCGCATGGTTGTCATCGAGATGAACCCGAGGGTATCGCGCTCCTCCGCCCTGGCATCGAAAGCGACCGGATTCCCGATCGCCAAGATCGCGGCCCGGCTGGCCGTCGGCTACACCCTCGACGAGATTACCAACGACATCACGCGCAAGACGCCGGCCTGCTTCGAGCCGACGCTGGATTACGTGGTCGTCAAGATTCCGAAGTGGCAGTTTGAGAAGTTTCCGGGCGCCGACGAGAGTCTCGGACCGCAGATGAAGTCGGTCGGCGAAGCGATGGCCATCGGGCGCACCTTCAAGGAAGCGCTGCTCAAGGGCGTGCGCTCGCTCGAGACCGGCAAGAAGCTGGAGGCGGAGAAGATCGAACCGCGCATCCTCACCAAGCGCCTGGTGACGCCGCATCCCGAGCGTCTTCAGTACCTGCGTTACGCGCTGCGCAACGGCTACACGGTGCAGCAGGTCGCGCGTCTCACGCACATCGATCCGTGGTTCCTCCATCAGTTGAAGGACATCGCCGACGCGCAGAAAGAGCTGGAGAACACCACGCCGGAAAGCATCACGCGCGAGCAGTTGCGCGAAGCCAAGCGTATGGGCTTCAGTGATGCGCGACTGGCCGATGTCTGGCATTTGAATGCGCGCGGCGGCGCCGTGCAGGTCTACAACATGCGGCGCAAGGCCGGTCTGAGACCCGTCTACAAACGCGTGGACACCTGCGCAGCCGAGTTCGAGAGTTACACGCCTTACCTGTATTCGACCTACGAAGACGAAGACGAGGCGGCGCCTACGGCCAAAAAGAAAGTGCTGATTCTGGGCAGTGGGCCGAATCGCATCGGACAAGGCATCGAGTTCGATTACTGCTGCTGTCACGCGGCGTTCGCCTTGCGCGACGACGGTTACGAAACCATCATGGTGAACTGCAATCCCGAGACGGTTTCGACCGACTACGACACCAGCGACCGCCTCTATTTCGAGCCGCTCACCTTCGAAGACGTGATGGCCATCTACGATCATGAAGTGAAGGACGGAGCCGAAGTCGGGGTGATCGTGCAGTTTGGCGGCCAGACGCCTCTGAATCTCGCGCTGCCGCTGAAAGCCGCGGGCGTGAAGATCATCGGCACCTCGCCCGAGTCGATTGATCTGGCCGAGGACCGCAAGCGCTTTGGCAAACTGCTGGACGAATTGGATATTCCACAACCGCCCGGCACCACGGCAACCTCGATCGAGGGCGCTCTGGAAGCGGCGGAGCGCATTGGGTACCCGGTGCTGGTGCGGCCTTCGTACGTGCTTGGCGGGCGCGCCATGGTGATTGCCTATGACGCGGAAGCGGTCAAGGAGTACATGAAGCAAGCCGTCGAGTACTCGCAGGATCGCCCGATCCTGATCGATCACTTTCTGGAAGAGGCGATTGAAATTGACGTCGACGCCTTATGCGACGGCGAAGATGTGGTCATTGGCGGCATCATGCAGCACATCGAAGAGGCCGGCATACACTCCGGCGATTCTTCCTGCGTGCTGCCGGCGGTCGACATTCCGGCGCACGTGCTGAATACGATCCGCGATTACACCTATCGGCTGGCCCGTTCGTTGAAAGTCGTCGGCCTCATGAACGTGCAGTACGCCATACAGCGCGAGAAGGTATTCGTCATCGAGGTGAATCCGCGGGCGTCGCGCACGGTGCCGTACGTTTCCAAAGCCACGGGAGTGCCGCTGGCCAAAATTGCAGCCCGCCTGATGACGGGACGGCGGCTGCGCGACTTCCTGCCGGAGTACGTCGAACTGGTGAACAGCGGCGAACACGCCGATTTGAGCACGGGTGAGTGCTTTTACGTGAAGTCGCCTGTTTTCCCGTGGGGCAAGTTCCCGGGCGTCGATACGGTGCTTGGACCGGAAATGCGCTCGACCGGAGAAGTGATGGGTGTGGCCGATAACTTTGGCGAGGCATTCGCCAGGGCTCAACTCGCGGCCGGGCAGTTGCTCCCGTCGCGCGGCACGGTCTGCCTCAGCGTGAATGACCGCGACAAGCCGGCCATTGCGGACGTGGCGCGGCGATTCGTCGATCTCGGTTTCAAGATTGCCGCCACGCACGGTACCGCCGAGGTGCTCGAGCAGGCCGGAATACACGTGGAGCGGGTCTACAAGGTGATGGAAGGCCGGCCCAACGTGGTCGACTTGATCAAAGGCGGACGAATCAAGCTCATCATCAACACGCCGCACGGCTTCGAACCTTGGTTTGACGAGAAAGCGATTCGGCGGGCGGCCATTACGGCTCGCGTGGCCACCATGACGACGCTTTCGGCTGCCCGCGCGGCCGCCGAGGGCATCGCCGCGCTGCAGCGGGGCGAGGTCACCGTACGCGACTTGCAGACGCTGCACGGCGATGCGCGTAAACCCAAGCGCATGGCGTCAGCTCAGCCGCGGCAGTAGGCATTTTCTGCTTTACGGAGAATTCGAATCCTGGAGGCCTCTTTGAAGCTGACAGTTTCATTGCTGCTGATGATGGTGCTGGTGCTGGCGGTTTCCATGTCTGGACAGAACGGAAAAAATATGGGATCGAAAGCTCCGGGCGTTCCGGCCAAGGTCGAAGGGCCGGGCGTAAAGACGCCAAGCGGCTTGCAATACTGGGACCTGGAGAAGGGAACTGGCCCCGAGGCGGTGAAGAAGGCCAACGTAACGGTTCACTACACGGGCTGGCTCACCAACGGCAAGAAGTTCGATAGCTCGCTGGACCGGAATCAGCCCTTTCAGTTCCAGCTTGGGGCCGGCCAGGTGATTCGCGGGTGGGACGAAGGGGTTGCAGGCATGCGCGTAGGCGGGAAGCGGCAGTTGCGCATTCCTCCGGAACTCGGCTACGGCCCCCGTGGCGCCGGCAACGTTATTCCGCCAAACGCAATCCTCGTTTTCGACGTCGAGTTGCTGGCGGTTCGTTAGCCGGTTTCACGGTGCCCCACATCTGCCGCAGTCAGCGGGTGTGGGACGAGGCCTGTGCCCCACATCTGCCGCAGTTAGCAGATGTGGGAGTTTCACCGGGATATTCGTGCTCTGAAATCGCTCTGGCAGTTTCGCGAGGCGCTTGTGCGATACCTGATTGTTCTGCTGGCCCTGGCCGGGGTCATCGTGTCTGGCTTGGCCCTTCGAGTTCACTACGTCACTGAGGACCAGCCTTGCCATATCAATGACAAGTGGGATTGCGGTGTCGTCAACCACAGTCCGTATTCGGAAATCGGCGGGGTGCCGGTGGCTGGAATCGGCGTGGCCGGATACCTGCTTATCGGCGTACTGGGCTTTCTACGGCGGCGCGGATTGCTGCTGGGAGCCGTGGCCGGCGGATTCGCCTTTGCGCTGTATCTCACCCACATCGAGGCCCACGTGCTCGGCGTATGGTGTCTCTATTGCGTCATCTCGCAGGGAATCATTGGCTTGCTACTACTGCTGGCGATCGCCTGGTTCCTCTGGGGACGCAAGCATCGGGCGGCGCCGGGGACACAAAACGCCTAGCTAGTTTCGCGAAAGGCACGGTGCCCCACATCTGCCGTAGTTGGCAGATGTGGGAGTTCTCCGGGCCAGATGCGCCCAACACGCGCCACCACGGCGCGTGTCGGGGACCCTTGTTGCGTTGATCGGAGCACAGCGGCGGTGATTACTTCAGGGACTTGACGTAGCCGGCTACAGCCGTTGCCTGAGCGTCAGTGAGCCCGGCGACTGCTTTGCTGTGAGGCGCCTTCTTTCCCGCGGCGCCTTTGGTGAGAAGGCCGGAGATATCGGCATCACTCAACTTCGTACCTTTCAAGGCAGGACCGACCTTACCTTCGCCGGCGGGGCCGTGACACATAGCACACTTGGCTTTGTAAAGGGCGGCGCCATCTTCGGCGGACCACGCCAGGGTTGAAGCAAAGGCTAACAGGGCGACGAACATCGTGTAACGCTTCATCGAAGAAACATCTCCTTGTCTAAGATTTGTTGTCTACAGATTTGCGAAACCACTTCGGCTAACTACCTGGTGTTCCCCAGTGATGGGGCTTCGACAGACCCGTGGTGAGCGTTAGATATTCCCCAACAGATGTTCCCCACAAGTGAGCCTATTCTACAGTGAATTCGCCGCCAGAGAAAACACCTCGTTACAAACAATGTCGCGAACGGGCCGAGTGGCCGGATGAATCACGCACTGAGCCGCCTTCTGGCATACCCCGTCTGAGTCGTAGTAGAGATAGATATTCCCCAGCTCAAACTTGTCGGGTGAAGCCGCGTATTCCGCCGCCGGCAGGCACTTTGGGCAACTCTGCCGTGTGTTTTGCAATCTCAAGTAGAGTCAGCCCCCCAGGACTTGACTGAGGTACTCGATGTCGTTCCAGAAGCAACTCCTGCGTTCGGCCGGAAGTTTTCTGCTCGCAGCTCTGGCGCTGTTTCCCACCCAGCTTCTTTCTCAAACCTTCAGTAAAAAGAATTGGAACGTCGGCAGCAGCCCGGTGAAACTGGTGCGCGCCGATTTCAACAATGACGGCATTGACGATCTCGCAACCGCGAATGGCGATGGCACCGTCACTGTCCTGCTCGGCAAAGGCGACGGAACGTTTCGGCGCCTGGACGCCAGCGCCGGGCAAAGCTTGCTGGACCTGGTGGCGACGGACTTGAACCATGACGGGCACATCGATCTGGTGGCGCTGAACCAGGCGACGGCGAGCACCGTGAACCTCGTGGTGCTGTTGGGAAACGGTGATGGCACCTTCCAGCCGCCGCGGACAGTCGCCCTGCCGCAAACCCCGCGGAGCCTGACCGTAGCTGACTTCGATGGAGACGGCAATGTCGACGTGGCCGTCGGATGGAACACCCTGGGAGTTGCGACGCCTCCGCCGTCGGTGAGCCACGTCACGATTTTCTACGGAGACGGCAGCGGCGGCTTCGCCCGTCAGCAGCAGATCGACAACGTGGGCTACCCGGCGCAGGTGGCGCAAGGCGAGTCCTCGTATCTGCTGACGCAGATCGCGGCGGCGGATATGAATAGAGACGGGCGGCCGGACCTGGTCTTTGTGCAGTGCTGCGGAGGTTTCGATGTGGAGATGGGCGCGGTTTACATGCTGCAAAACAACGGCGGCGGAAGTTTCGCGAACGTGCAGCTATCGCTGTTCTCGGTGCCGCGCGGGGTTACGCTGGCGGACGTGGACCAGGATGGATTCCAGGACCTGCTGCTGCCTTACAGCGGCTGCCACACGCCCTGCTCAGGCTTTTTGTATGCGCGCAACCATCAGGACGGAACGCTACAGGCCCCGGTGAATCTTCCGCAACCGGCCAATACCTACCAGAACGAAGACGCGTACTCGGTGACCGCGGCCGACGTCAATAACGATGGCCTGAAAGACATCATTACGTCCATCCAGTACTACCCCAATACGGGGAGCCCGGTTTACGCGGTCGCGATCAACAAACAGAGCGCCAATGGCAGCTTTGGCGCGCCGGTGTTGATCAAGGTGGACTCGCCGGGGTTGAGTTCGCTGCTGTGGGGCGACTTCAATCGCGACGGACGCGCGGACATTGCGGGAGTGAATCAGAACGGCTTTGTGACCGTGCTGCTCAACACCACGGCCTCGGCCGGAAAGTGCGCGCCGAGCAGCGGAAACGATACCGTCCACGTCTGCGTACCGGCGGCGAATGGGTCGGCGACATCGCCGGTCCGCTTCCTGGCGACTCCGCATGCGACGTTGCAGGTGCAGGCGATGAAGATCTACGTCGACGGCGCGGCTTCGTTCCTTACGCTCGACGACCGGCTCAGTGCCCTGGTGCAGATCGCGGCCGGCACGCACAAAATCACGACCAAGGCATGGACCGCGACAGGCACCTTCAGCAAGACCTTCACCCTCAAGGTGCCGTGAGCGGGAGTGTATCCGGGGGGGCTTTGCGCCGGTAGTCTCATGAGGTGTCATGCTGAACGCAAGTGAAGCATCCCATCACCGTATGGGGCTGAAGTGCAGCCAAGAATTTCATCGAAAAGCCCCACACGGCGCTGGTTTACGCTGTCCCCTGGGATGCTTCGCTTTGCTCAGCATGACAGCACAGGAATTTTCTACTGCGCTCAGCATGATCCCCAGGCTATACCGTGAACAGCAGGGCCGCCATTCGCGGCCCTCAGTATTTGACAATGGCGGCGAAGGACTCAGGGTTGAGGCTTGCGCCTCCCACCAGAGCGCCGTCGATCTCGCCTTCGGCCATCAGCGCCTTGACATTGTCCGGCTTGACGCTGCCGCCGTAGAGAATGCGCAGGGCGGCGGCAAATTCCTTGCCGAATGACAGCGCGGCTTCCTGACGAATGACGGCGTGCGCGTCGGCAGCCATTTGCGGGGTTGCCGTTTTTCCCGTGCCGATGGCCCAAACCGGTTCGTAGGCGATGCTCAGCTTGGCGGCCTTGCGGGTGGAAATACCGTTGAAGGCGCGCGAACACTGGCGCCGCAGAACATCTTCGGTCAGTTTGGCTTCGCGTTCTTCCAGCACTTCGCCGACACAAAGAATTGCGGCCAGACCGGCTTCCAGAGCGCTCTTCAGGCGGCGGTTTACGGTGTCATCGGTCTCGCCGAAATATTGGCGGCGTTCGGAGTGGCCGATGATCACGAATTCACAACCGGCGCCGGCGAGCATGCCGGGCGAGACCTCGCCGGTGAAGGCGCCTTCCTTCTCCCAATAGACGTTCTGCGCGCCGACTTTGATATGGCTGCCGCGAGTCTGCTCGAGCACGGCGGCGATGTTGACGAAAGGCGGGCAAATGACGATTTCGTCGCGATCGTGTTGGTTGACCAGCGGCAGGAAGGCGTCCAGGAAAGCGCGCGATTCCTGAACCGTTTTGTACATCTTCCAATTGGCGGCGATGATCTTCTTTCGTTTCATTCCTTGATCCCAGTGATCCCCGTGATGTGGTCGATACGCCAGTTTGCCTTGCGGCGGTGAGCGACAGCGCGTGCCGCGTCGAGGAACCCGTCAAGCGATGCGCTGTCGAAGAGCACGAAGCGAACCTCGCGCGTGTTGCGCGACTCGGCGAGCGCGTCCAGCACGGATTCGATTGCGAGCAGAGCGGCCGGCGCCGCCGGATAGCCGTAAGCGCCGGTGGAGATTGCGGGAAACGCCACGCTGTGCAGCCCCAGCCGGTCGGCCAGCCGCAGGGAATTGCGATAGGCGTTGGCGAGCAGCCCCGGTTCGCCGTGCAGCCCTCCACGCCAGATAGGCCCGACGGTGTGAATGACAAATGCGGCGGTCAGACGTCCCCCGGTCGTCGAGACGGCTTCGCCTGGCGGCAGGTGACCATGTTGGGCGACGATCTTTTTGCACTCCTCGAGAATAGCCGGGCCGCCGGCGCGATGAATAGCGCCGTCGACGCCGCCTCCGCCCATCAGGGTGGAGTTGGCCGCGTTGACGATGGCATCGGTGTCCTGCCGGGTGATGTCACCCTGCACAAAAATGAGCGTGGAGCCCTCGCCGAGGTCGATTTTGTGGAAGTCGTGCATAGAAAAGCGAGTTACAAGGTTTCAAAGTTTCACGTTTCAAGGTTCAGGTACGGCTGGTGATGAGCTGTCATCCCTCGGCACGGCGTGTGACGTTGAAGCTTTCGAAACCTTGAAACTTTGAAACTTTTGAAACCTCGAAATTTTGAAAACCCGAAAGGCGCAGCCTGCTTTTTCACTTGTCCGTTAGCGCTTCGACGCCGGGTAACTTCTTGCCCTCGAGAAACTCCAGCGAAGCCCCGCCGCCGGTGGAAATATGCTTGATCTGATCGGCGACTCCGGCCTTGTGGACGGCAGCCACGCTGTCACCGCCCCCCACAATCGAAGTGGCGCCCGCGTTATCGGCGACTGCCTGCGCAATTTTCATGGTTCCGCGCGCGAACTGGTCGATCTCGAAGACGCCCATCGGACCGTTCCAGACGATAGTGCGCGCCCGGGCGATCTCGGCGGCAAACAGTTCGATTGTCTCCGGCCCAATGTCGAGACCGATCTGATCGGCTGGAATCGGCTCATCCTTGCCAATCGTTCGCGGACGCGCGCTGGCCTCCACTTTATCGGCGACCACATGATCGACCGGCAGCAGCATCTGCACATTGCGCGCCTTGGCTTCCGCCAGCAACTGACCGGCCAGCTCAACTTTGTCGGCTTCCAGCAGCGACTTGCCGACCTCCTCGCCCTGCGCTTTCAGAAACGTATAGGCCATGCCGCCGCCGATGATGAAGCTATCAACTTTATTGAGCAGATTGCGAATGACGCCGATTTTGTCGCTGACCTTGGCCCCGCCGAGGATCGCCACGAAAGGTTTCGCGGGGTTCTCGGTGGCGCGACTGAGGTATTCGAGTTCCTTTTCCATCAGCAGGCCGGCGGCGGATTTCGAGAGATAGCGCGTGACTCCGACGGTGGAAGCGTGCGCCCGGTGCGCCGTGCCGAAGGCGTCGTTCACATAGAAGTCGGCCAGCTTGGCCAGCGCCTTGGAGAAGTTGTCATCATTGGCCTCCTCTTCGGCGTGGAAGCGCAAATTCTCCAGCAGCAAGGTCTGCCCGCGCTCCAGTTTGCCGGCCATTTCTTCGGCCTGCATGCCGATGCAATCCGGGGAAAAGCCGACGTTCTGTCCGCGCCCGATCTTTTCGTCAAGCAGAATGCGAAGCCGCTCGGCGACGGGCTTGAGGCTGTACTGCGGATTCGGTTTGCCCTTGGGACGGCCAAGATGAGAAGCCAGAATCAGCTTGGCGCCATGCCGCAGAGCGTACTCGATTGTCGGCAGCGTCTCGCGGATACGCGTGTCGTCTGCCACGCGTCCGCCGTCAAGGGGAACGTTAAAGTCGACCCGCATCAGGATGCGGTGATTATTCAACGAAAGATCGCGTATAGAAAGTTTGGCCATGGCTACAATCCTCTGTCTTACAGCCCAATGGTCACCAACGGCATTTCATCGCCGGATTAACAAGTCCGGCCGATGCCCACGCGGCCCGCCGGACCGTGAAAATCCTGCAATGGCGCACGCCCAGGGGTGCGCCGAACAATCAGCAACTCACAGCCCTTTGCCGGCCATGAAGGTGATCAGGTCGCGGACACGGCAGCTATAGCCCCATTCGTTGTCGTACCAGGCAATGACCTTGACCAGGTTTCCACCGACCACGCGCGTAAGCGGAGCGTCGAAGATCGAAGAACGTGAGTCACCGCGAAAATCGGATGAGACGAGTTCATTATCATCGTAGCCGAGATAGCCCTTCAGCGGACCCTCCTGGCTGGCCTTCTTCATCGCGGCGTTAACCTCTTCCACGCTGGTTTGCTTTTCCGTGAGCACAACCAGATCGACCACGGAGACGTTAGGCGTTGGCACGCGAATGGCGAATCCGTCGAGCTTGCCTTTCAACTCGGGAATTGCAAGATAGACGGCCTTGGCGGCGCCGGTCGAGGTCGGAATCATCGACAGCGCGGCGGCGCGTGCCCGGCGCAGGTCCTTGTGCGGAAAGTCGAGGATGACCTGATCGTTGGTGTAGGAGTGGATCGTGGTCATCGTGCCTTTCTGGATGGTGAAGGTATCGTTGAGAACCTTGGCCACGGGCGCCAGGCAATTGGTGGTGCAGGAGGCGTTGGAAACTATGTTGTGCTTGGCGGGATCGTATTTGTCCTGGTTGACGCCCAATACGATCGTAATGTCCTCGTTCTTTGCGGGAGCGGTAATGATGACTTTTTTGACGCTGCCGCGGAGGTGGTTCCTGGCTTGCGTGGCATCGGTGAAGCGCCCGGTAGATTCCACTACGATCTGCGCGCCCTGCGATTGCCAGTCGAGCTTGGCCGGATCTTTTTCGGCAAAGACCCTGATCTTGCGGCCGTCGACCTGGATGGCGTCGCCCGTGAAGGATATATTTTGTTGCAGGTTGCCGAGGATCGAGTCGTACTTCAGCAGGTGCGCCAGCGTCTTTGGATCCGTGAGGTCGTTGACGGCGACGATCTCGATGTCTTTGTTGCCCAACGTGGTGCGCAGGACGTTGCGTCCGATGCGGCCGAAGCCGTTAATACCCACCTTGATTGCCATGTTGCCTCCGAGATAAGAATAACCGTTTGTGCGAATCGCTGCTGCGGTCCGCGTGGCAGCCGGCATACCAACGAGGGTCTGCGGGCTTGCTTGCAGAACAGAAAATGCTAGCATCCGCACCCCATGGAGGCAAACTCCGGGCGGCATCTCGGAGCAGCAAAGCCCTCCCGGCGGCGGCCGTGTAACCCGAATTAGCACGGAGGAATCTGCTTAGTTCTCGCCCACGGCAGGCAAATTGTGTTATAAGCCCCGTATGCGCAAGTGGATGCGCGACCGCATGAAGCGGCGCAACAATAAAGGCAAAGAAGATCTGCAACAGAAGGCCGCTGAGCCAGGCCAGGCGCCGTTGCAGCCGACTTTTCTGGATCGCGAAGCTCCGGCCGGTGAACCTCAGGAGACTCGGAGCGAGGCTTCCAGCAAGGATAATTTCCCGCCGACAACGGCTGGCGAGACCGGGAATTTTCCGGTCGATGGGCGGGATTTTCAACACGAGCTTCAGCCGGAGGACGAACCGCAGCCCGAGACTGAGCCGCCGGAGGCTGCTGCCTCCACGGGGCAGAAGAGCGGCGCTGCGCGCGGCCCGCGGCGTGATCGCTCACGGCGCAGGGGCGGAGGAGGAAAGCCTCGCAACCAGCCCCGGCCGGGACCGCGCCCTTCTGGACCCGGGAGGCCTTCTCCGTCGCTGCCAATTGCCCCGGGACAGGCCACGGGCGAGGCGTCTGAGGTCGACCGCGACGATGCGGAGCCGGCATCCGCGGAGCACCAACCGGCGGCCAAGCCGGCGGCTGAGCGCGGCAAGTCAAAGGGCGCAGTGGTTCTCTCTATCGGGTTGCCAGGCTCGGGTAAGAGTTCCTGGTTCAAGCGGCACAACATCATTCCTCTTTCGAGCGACCTTATCCGCGGATTGCTGTTCGATGATCCTACTGAGCAGAGATACCAGGACCTGGTGTTTTCGTCGTTGCGCTCGCTGCTCAGGTCCCGGCTGATTGCCGGGCGTCCGATGAATTACATCGACGCAACCAATCTGTCTCCGCGCGAGCGCCATAGCTGGATCAAGATGGCGCGCGAGTACGGATATGAGGCGCATGCGGTGTTCTTTGACGTGCCAGCCGAGGTCTGCATCGAGCGCAACCGCAAGCGTTCGCGCAACGTGCCGGATGACGTGATGCAACGGATGGCTCAGAAACTGCGCCCGCCGAAATTCGAAGAGGGATTCGCCAAGATCATCGTCGTGCGCTTGAAGCCGCACGAAGCGGCGGTTGATGGGCAACCCTGATCGCCAGCCGCTTGCGCGCCAGGTACGAGCGGCGGATCACCCTCCGGCTCGGGGCGCGCCGAAGAGTGAGGCTGCGCTGCTGCCGCCGGACTCTACCCCAACACGCGCAACCATGGCGCGTGCCGGGAACCCCCAGGCCGCGCGCGCCGTTCGCATCTCGTTGCAAGGCTTCCTGATACTGCTCTTCTTTTTTCTGGGCGCCGGGTTATCGGCCAGGGCCCAGGCACCGCCGGATTTTCGCTCCCTCGATGACATCCTGCAAAGCGCGACAGCGGCCAATGCCGGCGCTCAGATTCCCGGCGCGGTGGTGGTCATCGGCCACCAGGGTAGGGTGGTCTATCGCAAGGCGTTTGGATGGCGTTCCCTGGAGCCTGTGCGCGAGCCCATGACCGTGGACACGGTCTTCGATGTGGCATCGCTCACCAAGTGCCTGGTGACCGCGACAGCCGTGATGCAGCTTGTGGAAAAAGGACGTTTAAGGCTGAACGATCCGGTCGCTCAACTGCTTCCCGGGTTTGCCGCCAACGGCAAGCAGGAGATTACCGTGCGCCAGTTGCTGACGCACTTCTCGGGCTTGCGGGCGGATCTGGATATTTCCTCCCCGGCGCGGTGGGCAGGCAAGCAGCAGGCCTACGAACTGGCAAACCGGGAGACGCCGGTGTCCGCCCCGGGCGCTCGGTTTCGCTACTCCGATATCAATTTCATCGTGCTCGGCGAACTGGTGGAGAGTCTCTCGGGCATGGGGCTGGATCAGTATGCGGCGGAACATGTTTTCCAGCCGCTGGCCATGATCCGCACGCGCTACCTGCCGCCATCGAGTTGGATTCCCGGCATTGCGCCCACCGAGTATGACAACGGGCGCATGCTTCGCGGCGTGGTTCACGACCCGACCGCCCGCGCGATGGGCGGCGTCGCCGGACACGCCGGCGTGTTCTCGACCGCCGATGACCTGGCGCGCTTTGCGCAGGCTATGCTCGACCGCAAATTCGTGGTCTCCGCCGCCGGCATCGAAAAGCTGACCACACCGCAGCAGCCGGCGACGGCAACGGTGCTGCGCGGCCTCGGTTGGGATATCGAATCGCCGTTCTCGACCAATCGCGGCGAGCTGCTGCCGGTTGGCGGCTTTGGGCACACCGGGTTCACTGGAACTTCAATGTGGATCGACCCGGCGACAAACACATACATTATTTTGCTGACGAACGCCGTGCATCCACGGGTCAGAGCTGCGTCTCCCGCGGTTGCGCTCCGGGCCCGCGTGGCCAACGCCGTGGCCGCGGCCTTGAGGCTCGACGTTTCGGAGGAGGAACGGCTTAAACTAGCGGCGATTACCGGCTACAACGAGACGCTAACCGGAGCGCATTTGTTACAGTCGCGCAACGGAGAGGTGAAGACCGGGCTCGACGTGCTGGCCGCGCGTGGAGCGCTGTTTTCCGCCACCCCAGCAACGGCAAAAGCGGGTGTCGACGGGGAACCCGGTGCGGCAACCGGCAAGTACATGCCAAAGCGTCCAGCAAGCTGCACGTCGCGGCCATGCCGCGTTGGACTGGTGACGAATCAAACCGGGGTGGACTCGCAGGGCCGGCGCGGCATCGACCTGCTGGCGCACCTGCCGGATGTCGAGCTGCGCGCGATTTTCAGCCCCGAGCACGGCATCGGCGGTACCCTCGATACGACGCATATCGACGAGACGCATGATCAGACGACTGGCGTGCGCGTCTACAGCGTTTATGGCACCACCGACGCCGCCCGGCGGCCTCCGCCAGAGGTTCTGAAGGGGCTCGATGCCGTGGTCTTCGACCTTCAGGACGCCGGCGTACGCTGGTATACCTACGAAACGACACTTGGATATTTTCTCGAAGCCTGTGCCACGGCAAAGCTGCCGCTGATCGTGCTGGACCGGCCCAATCCAATCACGGGCGCATTCGTGCAAGGCGCGGTCTCAGACGCTGCACACGAGAGCTTTGTGAACTACCATCCAGTTCCGATTCGCCACGCGATGACCATGGGCGAGCTGGCGCTGCTGTTCAACTCCGAACGCAAGCTCGGCGCAAACCTGTCGGTTGTGCGAATGCAGGGATGGCAACGAGGCGACTGGTTCGATGCGACGGGCCTGCCATGGATGAACCCCTCGCCGAATCTGCGCAGCCTGGAAGCGGCAACACTGTATCCAGGCGTGGCGCTGGTCGAAGGGACAAATGTCTCGGTCGGTCGGGGAACGGAAACGCCGTTCGAAGTGCTGGGAGCGCCGTGGATCGACGGACGGCAGCTCGCCGCCTATCTGAACGCGCGCGAACTGGGCGGAGTGCGATTCATTCCGATCTCCTTCACGCCGGAGAGCGGCACCAATGCGAAGCAGCTCTGCCATGGAGTTCACATTCTGCTCACCGCGCGCAACGAGCTGGACTCCCCGGAGCTGGGACTGGAAATCGCTTCGGCGCTGCTCAAGCTTTATCCGCGGCACTTCGCCCCAGAGCGAATTGCCGATCTGCTGGTAGACCACGCCACCTTCCAGGCGCTGATGCGGGGAAACGACCCGAGACGCATCGCGGATGGCTGGCGCGAGCGGCTGCAGGAATTTGCCCGCATCAGGCGGAAGTACCTGCTGTATTGAGCGCCCCGGCCAACCCAGCCGGCATCTAATCGACCCAGCGTGATCGGGGCGGAGCGGGGTTAGGGTTGGTGCATCCAAGAACGATTATTCCAGCGTGTCACCCGGAGGAGCGTCCGCTAGGACGCGACGTAAGGGTCCATGTATTTGCTTTTTGCGGACCCTCGGTGAAATGCATAGATCGTCACGTCGGTTCGCGAAAGCGACGAACCTCCTCACGATGACACTCGCAGCGAAGGATACAGTATCTCTGGTACTGTTCTTAATCCTTATCGCCGCTACGCTGACGGCCACGGGATATACCTTTCGCGAAACGTGGCCATAATGTCGGGAATCTGAGGTTGCCCTTGTTTTGCCGCCGCTTCACTTTCGGCGCTTTGTTGGGGTTGCTGGTGGCGACCGCCTTTGCCGCTGACAGCGGGAAGCCGCCCAAACTCAGCGAGCAAAGCCGCAGGGAACTCATCCGGGTCTTCACCGCGGAAGACGCATTTGCGCTGCGCATTCTTCCCATGGGAAAAGTTGGCCTGAAGATCGAAAACGGCCAGGTTTTCCCAAGCGAGGCGGAGGTGCGCCAAGTGGTGGCCGCTAACGGTCCGGCGTGCCGTCCCGGCGAGCGCGTGCAGATCACGAACCTACGCTTTACCGGGCACGAGATCGTCTTCGAAATCAACGGCGGCCCGCTGACGCGGAAGAAATGGTACCAGCGTATCGAAGTCGGCTCGGCGGGCACCGTCGCGCCGGGCAGCCCGCGCGGCTCGAACCCCGAAGATGTCTACAACCATGCGCGCGGTTCCTGCGTGATGCTTGCCTTCAAGGATTACGTGCCGGAGCTGAGCGCCGGACAGGTGAAGGAAATGCTTGCTCCGGTGCTCGACTTCAAAGCCGAATCCGTAGCCGAGGCTTACGAGAAGTCACTGCCGCCAAAGCTGCAGCAGGCCGTCAAGGAGCATAGGGCCCTGGTTGGAATGGACCGCGAACTGGTGACCTATGCCAAGGGGCGTCCTCCGAGGCGAATTCGCGAAGGCGACGGAGCGACGGAGTACGAGGAGTGGATCTACGGACAGCCGCCGAACGACGTGGAGTTCATTCGCTTCGTAGGCGACAAGGTCATCCGAATCGAGACGATGAAGGTTGACGGCGAGAAGATCGTCCGCACCCAGCCTGAAGTGGATCTGGCGAGTGAAATATCGCCCTTGGCTCACAAGGCAACCGAAGGCGAGCGAACCGGCAACAGCGGGCCCACTCTGCTCAGGCCCGGTGAAACAGCTCCTCAACTCACGCGGCAGAGTCCCGACGCGCGGCCAGCTTCGGCAAGTTGGCCGACGCCGGAGCAGACTGGCGGAAGTCCCACGGGCATTCCCGACCCGGGAAGCGCGGACCCAGCCGGTTGGCCTCCCAGGTAGGCCGGGCTGCTGCCGGGGTCCGGGAGTAATGCGGCAGATACCCCAAAAAGCCCGGTTTGTGTCCCCGCATGTACCAAAGTTTGGTGCCAACCTTTAAACTGTAAGAGTGAGAATCGCGCTCGCCCAGGTTAATCCGACGGTTGGTGATTTTACCGGCAACGCCCGGAAGATCATCGAATTCGCCCGCTGCGCCCAGCAGGGCGGCGCCGGCCTTGTGCTGTTTCCGGAACTCAGTGTCTGTGGCTATCCGCCTCGCGACTTGGTGGAGAGGCCCGGCTTCGTCGCCCGCTGCCGCCAGACACTGGAGGAAATTGCCGCTCAGACGCGCGATATCGTCTGTGTCTGCGGCTTCGTCAGCCGCGCCTGCCACGAGACTGGCAAGTCTGTGATGAACTCGGCCGCCGTGCTGCGCGATGGGGCGGTGGCATTGGTGCAGTCAAAGCGCCTGTTGCCCACCTACGACGTCTTTGACGAGATGCGTAACTTCGCTCCCGCGGAGCGGCAGGAACTGTTTACGCTCGACGGAAAAAAGCTGGCGCTGACCATCTGCGAAGATGCATGGAACGACAAAACTTTCTGGAACCGCAGGCTCTACATGGTCGACCCGGTGGAAGAACTCATCCACGCCGGGGGCGAAGTGGTGCTGAACATCTCCGCCTCTCCCTTTCACTTGGGCAAGCGTGAATTGCGGCGAGAAATGTTGGCGTCCATTGCCCGGCATCACCGGGTTCCGGTGGCGATGGTGAACCAAGTGGGCGGAAACGACAGCCTCATCTTTGATGGGTCGAGCATGGTGGTGGGTGCGGATGGAGAGGTTTTGGCGCAGGCGCAGTCGTTCGCGGAAGACTTGATCTTTTACGACACGGAAACGGGGCAGGGAGACATCCATCCCCAGATTGAGGGGGAAGCGGCAAGCGCCTTTGCAGCCCTGGTGCTGGGAACGCGCGATTACGTAAAAAAGTGCGGCTTCGGGAAGGCGCTGATCGGCCTGAGCGGCGGAATCGATTCGGCGCTGACGGCCGTGATCGCCGTGGAAGCGCTCGGCGCGGAAAACGTGATCGGCGTGGCAATGCCCAGCCAGTATTCCTCCGAGGGCAGCGTGCAGGACGCCCGAGAGCTCGCGCAAAACTTGAACATTCGCTTTGAAGTTATTCCAATAAAAGGAATTTTTGATTCGTTCCGTGGCGGGCTGGCGGAGGTTTTTTCCGCCCGCGGCGAAGATGTAACGGAAGAGAATATACAGGCGCGCGCCCGTGGCACGTTGCTGATGGCGATCTCGAACAAGTTCGGGGCGCTGGTGCTGTCGACCGGAAACAAATCGGAGCTGGGCGTGGGCTATTGCACGCTCTATGGCGATATGGTGGGCGGGCTGGCTGTAATCTCCGACGTGCCCAAGACGCTGGTTTACCGGATTGCCGAATACGTGAACTCGCGGCGTCCCGTGATCCCGCATTCGACCATCAGCAAGCCGCCGTCCGCCGAACTGCGTCCGGACCAGAAGGACAGCGACTCGCTGCCCACCTACGACATACTTGACCAGATCCTTGTCGACTACGTGGAAGATATGAAACCGGCCGACGCGATTGCCGGCGAACGGAAATTGGATCCGGCACTGGTACGAGAGGTGGTCAGGATGGTTGACCGTGCCGAATACAAAAGGCAGCAAGCGGCGCCGGGGCTGAAAATTTCCGAGAAGGCTTTCGGCGTGGGGCGCAGATTTCCCATCGCCGCGCGCCACGAGGTCTGAATTCCCAACCCCAAACACAACTCGGACTCGCCGTGGGAGCCCGTTCACGGTGGTTCATTTCACTCGACAGGAAGGCACATGAAACGCACTCTAGCGGTTTTTTTAGCGATTTTCGTTCTGGCATCGTTCGCCCTGGCCCAGACCGGCAGCGCCGCCCCGGCAGGCAAAGCGGATGCCGCCAAGCCAGCCAGCCCGGCTGCGGCTTCGCCAACCGGCTCGGACTTGCCGAGCGAAGCGACCGTGAATGCTTTCTTTCACCGCATGTTCGGCTTCGAGCCCAACCTTGTTTTCAAAGTGTCCTCGATCAAGGCTTCTCCCATTGACGGCCTAGCCGAGGTAACCGCCGTTGTGACCACACCCAACGGGCAGCAGCAGATAACAAAATTGTTCGTCGCGAAGGACTATGGGATCGCGGGCGAATTGATGCCGTTCGGTCCCGATCCATTTGCCAAAGCGCGGGCGATCCTGAACAAGGAAGCCTTCGGTCCCACCAAAGGACCAGCCACACCGGCAACCACGATTGTGGAGTTCGGAGACCTCGAGTGTCCCGCCTGCAAGCAGGCACAGCCGGCCATCGAGAAGCTGCTGAGCGAGGAGCCAAAGATCAAACTTGTCTTCCAGAACTATCCGCTGGATCAAATCCACCCCTGGGCGCAAAAAGCAGCCGCTTATGTCGATTGCATCACGCGTGAGAACAATGATGCAGCCTGGAAGTTCATCGCCTCGGTTTATGAGCAGCAGGATGCGATGAACCAGCAGCACGAGAGCGGGGCCGCGGCGCTGACCACTAAGCTGAACGAATTGGCGGCCGGCGCCGGCGTGGACGCCAAGCAAATCGCAGCCTGCGCGGATTCGGCTGAGACGAAGGCGCGCTTGGACCATTCGAAGAAACTGGGGGATGAAGTTGGGATCGCCTCGACCCCGACTTTCTTCATTAACGGCCGCCGCGTAGGGAGCCTCAATATGCCCCCGGATGTGTTGAAAGCGGTGGTGGATTTCGAGATCGCGGAAAGCGGGAAGTAGACCAGCTTCGCGGCTTCCGACAACCGGCCCTAGCGTGGTGTCCCGGACGTTCGTGCAATAAAGTTTAGGGGTGTCATTCTGAGCGACCGAGAGGGAGCGAAGAATCTGCTTTTGGTTTTGAGGTGCGAGAAAAGCAGATCCTTCGCGACGCTCAGGATGACACTCACGAGGTATGTTTAGTTATGCGAGGCTGGGGAACCAGCCCTACCGTGGCATGGTATTCGGCAGCAGGACGATTGGCCCCGCTTCCGGGTTGGCGCTAACCACGTGTGGAGTCAGAATAATCATTAGTTCGTCGTCATTTTCCTGCGTGTTCCGATTGGCGAGTCCGGGGACGGATGTAAGCAATGAATATCCCTGTAGCGTACGCGACTCGCTTCGGGTGAGATTGCTGGCCGCGATGATGGACTCGCCATCCTTCGCGCTGATGAAGCCGTTAAATTCCTGGTTGTTGATGGTCGGTATGCCATTCACTGTCTGTGTCCCGAGCGAGCGAATCTGCATCTCCAGCTTGATGCTGACCGAGTTGTCGCGGCGGATGATGGGTGTGGCTTTCAGATTGAACCCGATATCCTCGTAGTTGACCGACGGAAAAGGCGCGACATAGCTCTGGTTGCCGAGTACCTGGGTGATGGCCGCCGAGTTGTAGATGGGCGCATAGGTGGCAATCAGCACTGGATATCGCTCGCCGATCTTCATGACCGCTGCCGTTCCCTGGGAGGCGCGCAATGTCATGCTTTGCAGCGACCGTATGCTCGACAGGTCGCGCGAGAAGTTGAAGCTGGCGGCGGGGATCGTCAGGGCGGAGAGCGTGATGCCGCCGCCGAAAAGCGCGAATGGCTGCGAAAGCAGCGAGTTCTGCTGGCCGAGCAATTGCGCGATAAGCCCGGCGACAGCCGTCGTGTTTCCCTGATTGATGAGCCCGGAGGAAACCAGTTGGTTGATCAGGCTCTGCGTGCTGCCACTGGCGGTGAGTGACTGAATCTCCGTCGGGACGTTGAAGACCTGGAATGACGTGGGTACGCTCGCCCCGATCGCACGTGTGAAACTCCTCGACACCTCGTAAACGTCAACCTGAAATACCACTTCGGGCAACTGGTCCTTCAGTGCCTGCAGGAACTGCGTCACGGCATCCAGCGTCCGCGAGTCTGCGCGCACGGTGAGCGACTGGGCCGTAGCATCGACGGCCGCAAAGCGTATCTCAAACAGGGTGCGTAAGGTCGTCGCGATCTCGTTCAAAGCCTGCGGCGTGGACGCCTGGGGCAGATAAAACGTGCGCAGCGACATGCGTTGCAGGCTTCGCCGGTTTTCATCGGTGTCGGCCGCGAACAAAGCCTGTCGGGCGGAGAGCGGGGTCCAAAGGGTTTTGGTGAGGCGCGTGAGGGCGGAGGCAGCCTGCTCCCATGTGGCATCCTCCATATCGAGGCGCACGGGGCGGCTTGCGACCGAGTCGTCGAATACGGCGGTTATCCCATAGGCGAGCGCCACCTGGGTGATGATGTCGCGAGTGGCTCCGCGGAGATGGAATTTGCGCTGGCCCGCTTCGGGCTGCAAGTGGATTTGCTCGGCGAGCGAGATCGGCTCCTTTGTTGGGTCCTGTGCATTGCGGGGAAGAGCATCGCGCAGGCGCTGCCGGGCAAACTCGTTGTTGGGATCAAACTGAAGCGCCTCTCGAAAGCGGCCGAGAGCCTCGACGGTGTTTCCGGCGGCTATGGCCTGGTTGCCGGCTTGCACATCCTCGAACACCAGCTTCTGGCGGGCGACTTCACGCGCTGTCAGGTATTCGAGGTTGTCTGGCGCGAGCGTCGCCGCCGCCTCGAAGTGCCCGAAAGCCTCCCGCACCCGTGATCGTTTCTGTAACTTGAGGGCTTCGCGAAATTCCCTGGCCGCCCGCCGCCGCTCTTCCGCCGTTGGACACTTGGGAAGCTTCGAGTTCGCCTGATCGGAGCACAGAGCTGGCAGGGAAGCTGCTCCGTTAGCGGGAGCCGCGATCGTGGGGCTCGCAGGAGCCTGCACTGGCGGGGATGCGGACTGCTGTCCGTATGCGGGCAGCAGAGCGGCAAACAGCAGCATGGGCCAGAAACAGCGCATCGCTCTGATTGTAAGCGATTATCGCAGTTCCCGAGTTGGTGTATCCAAATTCCCAAGAGAATGTCATGGCGACCGGAGCGCCGAGCGCCGGTGGCCGGAGCCGCCAAGCTGCGTACCCGATATTCCATTCGAGACGCAAGAAGCGATTCGGGCGCGGAGTGGAGCCACCCTATGTTTTCAGGAGCAGGAACAAAAGGTGGCTCGACTTCGCTCGCCATGACAGTCCGAGTTGATGTCGGATATACCTACCTGGGAACCGCTCCTAGAAGGTTGCTGAGAAACGGCCCGCACCGGGGTTGCGCGTGCTGGGGCAGAGAGCTACGGTTGGGGGCACTCCAGCAGCGCGTCGCAACACGGCAGGCAGAGGTCGGGCTGTTCTCGTCGCAGAGTCTCGATGTCGAAAATTCCAGTGGCCACGGCGACCACGGGAGCGCCTACGGAGCGGGCTGCGATGATGTCGGCGGGCGTATCGCCAATGAAGCACACCCTGGCCTTTTCCCCCAGTCGCCGCCGGACTTCGACAATGCCATGCTGAAAGATGGCGGCACGGGTCTCGTTACCTGCGGCGGCCCTGTCGCGGCCTCCCGAAGCTCCGCAGAATGACCCGAAGCTAAAGTGTCCGGCGATGCCTGCCGCGCGCAGCTTCGCCCATCCAATCGGCGCCAGATTGCCGGAGGTCACGGCCAGCAGCTTTCCCGCCGAGTGCAGGCGCTGAAGCAGTTCGCTGACCGAGGGACAAAGTTCCGTGCGCAGCAGGGCAACGTTGTGCTCTACTTCGGCTTGCATGGCCGCAATTGCCTGCGGCAGTTTCCTGGAGAATTCCTCCGCGGAGATTCCCACGGCGCCGGCGGCCGCGCGAAGAATGCCTATATCGGTATTGCCGTGCAGCGGGACTCCGTCGATCTTCAGCTCGCAATTCCAAACCTGGCGCAGCGCGCTATGAAAGGAATTGTAATGAACGCCATCGCGGCTGTTCAGCAGCGTGCCGTCAATGTCGAACAGATAGGCGTCGAAGGAGCCCCAGGCAAATCGCTGGGGCAAAATAGTAGGTTCGAGTTCCATCACGAGAGCGATTCCATAGTCGGTATACGCTACATATCATCGCCGGGCTTGATGTCACCCCAGCAAACGTTAAAGGCAGCATTTGCCGGGGACCCCGTACGCCCGGCTCCTTCGCGGAGTATACCTTCCGCGAATGTGGGTCTGCCTGCACTCCATCTGAGATGCAATATCCGGCTGAGCTGGTTTCAGAAGCGAATGTATTCCTAATCGCAAATCATGACGCGTTCGATGGAGCGGGCGACTCCGCTTTCGGCGCCGCAGTCGATGACGACCGCGCACAGGCGGGTATCGCCGCTGGCCGCTTCGAACCGGGTTGGCATGTTATTTAGAAAACGGCCGATGATTAACTCCTTCTGGATTCCAATGACGCCGTTCCACGGTCCCGTCATTCCGACATCGGTCTGATAGGCGGTGCCTTGCGGCAGCACGCGCTCATCGGCGGTGGGGATGTGGGTGTGCGTGCCAATGACCGCGGTGACGCGGCCATCGAGATACCAGCCGAGCGCGACTTTCTCGGAAGTGGCTTCGGCGTGCATGTCCAGCAGGATGACTTTAGAGGAAATTCGCGCCAGCAGTTCGTCGGCTACACGGAATGGGTCGTCAATGTTACCCATGAAGACGCGGCCCTGGAGATTCATGACGGCATAGCGGATGCCGCCCTTGGTCGTGCCTTCATAAACGCCGGTTCCGGGCGAACCGGCCGGGTAGTTGGCCGGACGCAGGATTCTGCGGGCCATACTGTCCGGTTGGCTGAGGCCGGCGTTGAGGTACTCGATCAGCTCGCGCTTGTCCCAGACGTGATTGCCCGTGGTGATGACCTCGACGCCCAGATCGAAGAGTTCCTCGGCGATCTGTGGAGTAATGCCAAAGCCGCCGGCGGCGTTCTCGCCATTGGCGATCGTCAGGTCGATGTTGTACTGAGTGAGCAGCCCGCGGATGTGATCGCGAACGATGGTCCGGCCGGGTCTGCCAAAGATGTCGCCGATGAAGAGAATGCGCACGCTGCGCGGCTCCAGAGTTTCCTAAACTTTTGATGGTAACACGATGCGCTGAGAACACCCGGGAGCGCAGTAGAACCCGCGAACTGGTCTACCGCGCCAGCTCCGCCGTCTTCAGGAAGTCGTAATTGCCGGAGGAGCTGAGGTGCACGTTGCGTAGGCGCCGCGTGTGCACCAGCACGTTGTCGAAATACCAGAGATTGATGTACGGCAGCTCTCGCGCCACGATCTGCTGGATGCGGTCGTAGTCGGCCTTGAGCCGCTGCCGGTCCACAGAGGCGCGCGCATCGTCGATGAGGCGGTCGACCTCCGGGTTGGAGTAATAGCCGCGATTCGCCCGCCTGGGAGGAGTGCTGGCAGAGGCAAAAATGTGCTCGAAGATGTCGGGGTCCTCGTTGCCGCCGATCCAGCGCAGGGAGAAGAGCTGGAATGCGCCGCGAGTGATGTCGGCGTAAAACGTGGCGAATTCAAAGCTGCGGATATCGAGCGCGATGCCCACCTCGCGCAGTTGCTGCTGCAGAACGGCAGTGAGCAGGCGCGTGGATTCCTCTGCGGAGGTCTTCATGTTCAGGTGGAAGCGGTAACCGTCCTTGCCAACGGCGTATCCGGCCAGATTGAGAAGCTCACGTGCGCGCCGCGGGTCGTACGGGTAGCGGGCGACATTGCCATCGAATGCCCAATGCTGCGTCGGCAGCACGCTGTCGGCCGGCCGCGCCAGGTCGCGCAGCAGGTAGTGAATGATCGACTCACGATCGATGGCATAGGCAAGCGCTTGCCTTACGCGCACGTCCCGCAGAATCGGATCGCGCAGATTAAACGCGAGATAGGCGTAGATGGTGCCGGGAGCGTTCATGATCGCCAGCGCCGGATCGTTGCGCAAGGCGAACACGGTGTCGGCGGTCAGCGCGTTGATGGCAATATCGGCGCTGCCCTTGCGAAGTTCCAGCGCGCGCGTGGTGGCATCGGGCACCACCATGAAGCGTACGGCGGGCAGCGGCGGGGCACCGCCCCAGTACTGCTCGTTGCGCGCGATGGTCACTTGGCGATCCTGCTCCATGCTCACCAGGCGGAATGGACCGCTGCCGATGGGAGCACGGTTGAAGTCTTCGCCGGAGTCGCGCGGCACGATGCCGATAGCGCCATCGGAAAGGTTCCAAAGCAGGGAAGAGTAGGATTCGCGCAGGTGAAAGATGACAGTCGCATCGTCGGGCGTCTCGATGCTCTCCACGTAGCGATATGTGCTCGCCTTGGCGGTGCGGATTTTGCCGCTCAGAATCGAGTCGAAGGTCCACTTCACATCGGCGGAAGTGAGCGGGCGCCCATCATGAAAGCATACCCCGCGCCGAAGGTGAAACAGGTAGGTTCGCGGGTCGGGAACCTCCCAGCGCTCGGCGAGCGCCGGCTGCAGATTGAAATGCTCGTCGCGCTGCAACAGTGCGTCGAACAGCAGCTTGTCGATGCGCTCCGACTGCGCGTCGGTGCCGACGCGGGGATCGAGATTCGTGGGACTGCTTTCGATGATCATTACCACTTCGTTGCTGGGAGGAGCGGCGGGCGAGCAGGAGAGTCCGCCGAGCAAAGCGGCGGCGGAGATGAGTAGCGCGAAAAAGAAACTCCCACATCTGCTGACTGCGGCAGATGTGGGGCACAGGGGCAATACCTTTCGCGAAGGCCTAAACATGGCTGATCTTACCGAGGATAGCCGCACGCTCGGCGCCCGTTGCCGAGAGAATGTTCGACGGTTGCCGATGCCAGGTCTGGTAGGCGAGCACGGCAAAGGCGACGGCTTCTTTCGCTTCCGATGGCAGTCCCTGCTCATCGGTGGTGGAGATGTGCATTTCGAACGCGGCGAGGCGGGCGGCAAGCATGGTCATCAGGCTGCGATTGCGAGTGCCGCCGCCGGAGACGAAAAAGTCGTGGAAACGGGTGGCCCGCGAAACCGTGCGCACGGAGTCGACGATGGACTCGGCCGTAAGCGCGGTTGCGGTCGCCATCATGTCGTACTGGCCCAGTCTTCGGCAAAGGCGAAGAAAGCGCTCGACGAACTCGCGGCCAAACTGTTCGCGTCCGGCGGTCTTGGGCGGCGTGCGGCGAAAGAACGGAGCCCGCAACAAAGCCGCCAGCACTTGCCGGTTAGCCGCACCGCGCGCGGCTAATGCGCCGTCACGATCATACGGCTTGCCGAACAGTTCTTTGGCGAGCGCGTCGATCACCATGTTGCCGGGTCCGGTGTCGAAGGCGATGACTTGCTCCGGCGTTGCGCCCGCGGGGATAGCCGTCAGATTGCCGATGCCGCCGATGTTTTGCAGGATGCGTCCACGCCGCGCATGACGAAACAAAAGGTAGTCAAGGAAGGGAACCAGCGGCGCGCCTTGGCCTCCGGCGGCCATGTCTGCCGGGCGGAAGTCGGAGACCACCGGGACTTGCAGCCGCGCCGCCAGCACCGAGCCCTCGCCGGTTTGCCACGTGGCGGAGATTGCCCGGCCCAGGTAAGCCCGTGGGTCGCCCTGGTGGTAAATCGTTTGACCATGACAGCCGATCAGATCGCAAGCAAAGCCGCTCTCCCGCGCGGTGTCGCTCACGGCTTCGGCATAGACTTCGGCCAGCCGGAAGTTGAGGCGTGCCAGATCGGCGACGCTGGCGCGCTTCGAGTTCATGGCGGCGAGCACGGCGCTGCGTATCCGCGGCGGATATGGGTACTCGCGGTGGGCCAGCAACTGCAAGCGCGTGCGCAGCCCGCGGCCCTGCAACCGAACGAGCGCGACATTGACGCCGTCCGCCGAAGTTCCGCTCATGACGCCCGCAACGATCATTGGCCGGCCCTCAGGATGAGCTACCCAGAGACTCTTCCACCCGCACTGCCGTGGCTCTGGCTGCGGTGGCCAGGCGCAGTTTTTCGCCGAACTCCCAAAGTTCGCCGCGCAGCTTGTCGATTGCCGCGTCTGTCGGCGGTGGCACCGCTGGCCGGTTCAGCGCGCGGCAGGATTCCTTGAAGCGCCGCGAACGTTCGGCGGCGGCTTCCACCTGCCGGCGGAAGCGATGGTCGCGCTCGGCCTCGGCGAGCACCGTGTAAAACGTGCGCCAGACATTTTCTTCCTTGTGGCACACCAGAAAAATGTCGGCTCCGGCACGAAGCGTCTCGACGGCGGCGTCGCCAATATCCGCTGCCGCCAGCACGCCGCCCATTTCGAGGTCATCGGAGATGATGAGCCCGCGATAACCGATCTTGCGGCGCAGCACCTCGGTGATCCATTTGCGCGAGAGCGACGCCGGCGTTTTGTCGCTCGTCACCGAGGGATAGGCACAGTGCGCCACCATGACGAACGGTAATTCACGTTTCAATGTCCGGTAGGGACGCAGGTCCTCAAGCCAGAGCTCCCGCCACGACTTGAACACGACGGGGAGTTCCTGGTGGCTATCGAGACTGGCTTCTCCCAGACCTGGAAAATGCTTTCCGCAGGCGAGAACGCCGGACTCGCGCAGTCCGCGCAGGAAGTGGCGCGCATAGAGAATGGTTTCGTCCTGAAAGCCGGAAGCGGTGCGCGTCCGCATGACCGGCTCCGAGGCCTCGGACGAAAGGTCGAGAACCGGCGCGAAGTCGACATTGAAGCCGAGCGCGCGGACTTCCATGCCGATCACTCTGCCATGCTCGCGAAAAAGCTGGGGGCGCTGGCTGGCGAAGACCTCGGCGACCGAAGGCGCGGGCGCCACCGCATCGCGCAACCGGTCAACCGTGCCTCCCTCCATATCGACACACAGAAACATTTTGTCTGCGACCAGGCGTTGCGCCGAACGTAACAGCGCGTGCGTCTGCCGCGGGGATTCGATGTTTCTGGCGAAAAGAATAATGCCGCCGGGCTGAAGCGCGCTGATCGTGGTCTTCAGGCGCGTGGACAGTTCCGTGCCATTGAAGCCGAAGATGAGGAGCTGACTGACCAGTCTTTCAAGATCCTGGGAAGCCCCGGAACGCGAGATTGACTTGATTGGCACCGGAAGTCTTTCTAACACGAATGCGCGCGAACCGCAAAAAAACCCGACAACGGATTGCCCGAAATCGTGGCTAAGGTTCTGTTCGGTACAGAGTGTGACGGAAATCAAAGATCGGGGCGCGCCCAATCCTTTACTCGATCTGCCGCTTGAGTTCGTGAAGCAGGTTCAGGGCCGCGATAGGGGTAATACGATCGAGATCGGATTCGCGCAGCTTCTCAATCACCCCCGAGGACAAGGGCGTGAAGATCGTCAATTGCACGGGCGGCGCGCCTTTGCCATCGGCCTTGCCGAGATGCCCGCTGGCCTGGTGTTCCGCCGATTCGTGCTCGGTCAACACCTCGCGGGCGCGGGCGATCACCTCCGGGGGCAGTCCGGCGAGCTTGGCAACTTCTATGCCGTAACTCTTGTCGGCCGCACCCGGTTCGACCTTGCGCAGGAAAACGACGTTGCCGCCCGCCTCCTTCACCGCAACGTGATAGTTTTTGACGCTCTCCAGCAGCGACTCCAACTCGGTCAACTCATGGTAGTGAGTGGCGAATAGCGTGCGAGCGCGGGTGCGGGCGTGGAGATACTCAACCACGGCCCAGGCAATCGCCAAGCCATCGTAGGTTGAAGTACCGCGCCCTACCTCGTCCAACAGAACCAGCGATCGCGGCGTTGCCGTGTTCAGGATGGCGGCGGTTTCCGTCATCTCCACCATGAATGTGGAACGGCCGCGGGCGAGATTGTCGCTGGCGCCGATGCGGGTGAAGATCCTGTCCACCAGGTTGAGCCGTGCACGCGTGGCAGGCACGAACGAGCCCATCTGTGCCAGCAGAATGATCAGCGCTGTCTGCCGCAGATAGGTCGACTTGCCGCCCATGTTCGGGCCGGTAAGAATGACGACCAGGTGCGAGCCGCCGTTCAAGTAGAGATCGTTGGCAACAAAGCGTTCGTTGCTGCCGGTCAGCTCGGGTTGCTCGATGACCGGGTGCCTGCCCTCGATAATCTCGAGGTCGCCGCTATCGTCGAACATGGGACGGCAATAGTTCCGCGCTGCCGCCAGCGAAGCCAGCGAGGAGAGCACATCGACCTCGGCGAGCGCCAGCGCCGTCTGACGTATTCGCTTGGCTTCAGCGGCGATGCTCGACCGCAGCTCGGCAAAGATGCGGCGCTCGATTTCGACGATGCGCTCCTGTGCATCCAGTATTTTGGTTTCGTATTCCTTCAACTCCGGCGTGGTGAAGCGTTCGGCGTTAACCAGCGTCTGCTTGCGCTCGTATTCCGTGGGAACATGGGCCAGATTGCTCTTGCTGATCTCGATGTAATAACCAAAAACCGAGTTGAAGCGAACCTTGAGCGAGTTGATGCCGGTTCGGTGGCGTTCGCGATCTTCGATTTGCGCGATGTACTGCTTGCTGTTGCGGTTCAGGTTGCGCAGCTCGTCCAGGGTGGAATCCACTCCGGCGGCGATCACTCCGCCATCGTTCAACAAGATGGGAGGCTCGGGGATGATGGTCGCCTCGATGCGCTCGCGCAGCTCCGCCAATTCATCGATTGCCGCATGCAGCTCGCGCAGACGTTGCGCAGCGAAGCCGGCAAGGCGGGCGCGCACGCCGGGCACGCGCGCGAGCGACGCGGCCAGGGCAAGCACATCGCGGGGGTTGGCCGCCTCCAGCGTGACGCGGCTGAGCAGGCGCTCGACATCGAGAATGCCGTCGAGCGAGCGGCGCAGCTCCTCGCGGGCGATGGTGTCGCCGGTGGCGGCTTCCACGGCGTCGAGACGGAGATTGATTTCAGCGGCGTCGATCGAGGGACGCAGCATCCAGGCGCGCAGCAGGCGCTTGCCCATCGGAGTGACCGTCTTGTCGATGGCGCGAAGCAGCGTAACGTTATCGCTCGTGCCGCTGAACAGGGGCTCAACCAGTTCGAGATTGCGCACCGTCACCGCGTCCAGAACCAGGCAGCTCTGGCGCTCGTAAAACCCTATGCGGTCGATGTGGTCGAGAGTGCCGCGTTGCGTGCTGCGAACGTAGTGCAGAATGGCTCCGGCGGCGCAGGCTGCGGCGGGCCGATTGGCCAGCCCGAAGCCTTCCAGCGAAAGCACTCCGAAGTGGTTCTCCAACTGCGGAATGGCGTAGTCGGGAGCAAAGATCCAATCTTCCAGCGGCGTTTCGGCGCAGCCAAAGGCGGCGAAGTCGACGGGCGCAAGTTGCGGCGTGGCGGCCGCGGCGCTTGCACGGCTTCCTGAAGCGCTGGCGAATAGCGGCAGAGAAGAGGCAAACAGCAACTCCCGCGGACGCAGCGTCTGCATCTCTTCCAGTGTGCGGCGCTCCGCGTCGGGGCCGCGAAACTCTGTGGCGCGAAACTCGCCGGTCGAAAGATCGAGCGCGGCAAATCCCACACGGTCTTCATGCCGGGCGAGCGCGGTGAGGAAATTGTTCTCGTCCGATCCCATCTGCGCATCGGCGGCGGTGCCGGGGGTGAGCACGCGCGTGACCTCGCGCCGCACCAGCTTGGTTGCCAGCTTTGGATCTTCCACCTGGTCGCAAATCGCGACCTTGTAGCCCTTGCGGACGAGCTTGCCGATGTAGCCCTCGGCGGCATGGTAGGGGACGCCGCACATCGGAATGGCGATGCCTTTTTCCTTGTTGCGGGAGGTGAGCGTAATCTGCAACTCACGCGACGCTACGACCGCGTCGTCGAAGAACAGCTCGTAAAAGTCTCCCACGCGGAAAAACAGCAGCGCGCTGGGGTGCTGTTTCTTGATCGCGGCATGCTGCCGCATCAGAGGCGTGGAAAGTTCGCTGCTCATCGGCGGTTTCACCCGTCCAGCGCCACGCTAATCCGTTTGGACGCAACAGGCGTTGAAGGTTCGCTCCTCATCTGCGGTATGGGGGTGCGGTTGAGTATAGCAGAGCTGGCGCGGCGCGGTTGCCGCCGATTTGACGCGGGCTGCCGAACAGTGATTACCTTAACCTGTGGAATTACGGAAAGATCCCATCACTCGGTCGTGGGTCGTTACCGGCGATGACTCGGAAGGTGCCTCGCATCCCGGGCCGCTCTGTCCGTTTTGTCCGGAATCGCCTGAACAACCCCAGGTTGTCTCTTCCATGGCTTCGGCCACGGGCGGCACGTGGTCGGCCCGTGCCGTCGTCCACCCGTCTCCGATCTACCACGTTGAAGGCGACCCCGGACGGCGGGGAAACGGGCTCTATGACACGATGAAGTCGGTCGGAGCCCACGAGGTGATCGTCGAGAACGCGCGCCACGACCGGCAACTGTGGATCGCCAGCGAAGAGGAAGTCCAGCAGTTCCTGCTGCTGTGCGCGCATCGCATTCAGGACCTGAAGAACGATCACCGCTTCAAGTACGTGACCGTATTCAAGGATTTCGGAGCGCTCGCCGGGCAGGAGTTCGATCATCCGACGTCGCAAATCGTGGCGACCACCTTTGTGCCGCGCAGAGTGCTATACGAGCTGCGCGCCGCTCGCGAGCACTACGCGCATAAGGAGCGCTGTGTGTTTTGCGACATCCTGTCACAGGAATTGCAGCAGAAGAAAAGGATTATCGAAGTACAAGGCGATTACGTCGCTTGCTGTCCATACGCTTCCCGGGTTCCGTTTGAGACCTGGATCATCCCGCAGTCGCATGAGGCGCATTTCGAACGTAGCGGCTTAGCGCGCCCGGGTGCGCTACGGGATTGCACCGCGCTGCTGAAGCGCACCATCAACCGCATACGCTCGATTACCGACAGCTTTCATCTCGTGCTGCATACCTCGCCGAACACCATGCATCGCTCGCAGGTTCTGAATTATTGGCGCACCATCGACGACGACTACCACTGGCACATAGAAATCATGCCGATCCTGCAGCGCAAGGAGAAGTCGTACAACTTCAAGGAAGTGTACTTTTCCTCGGTGACTCCGGAGACTGCGGCTATGCGGCTGAGGGAAGCTCCGACAGAATTTGGTGGAACGAGCTTTTAGACCGGATTCGCGCTTGAGCGCAACTAGGTATGATGTATCCCAACCAAGTGCTGTCATGGCGAGCGAAGTCGAGCCACCTTCTGTCTTCAATCTCCAGACAAAAGGTTCCTCCACTTCGCCGCGCATTGCGCGGCTCCGGTCGGAATGACGTTCTCCAATTTTTTGATCCGGATACATCAATTCCGGATTCGCGCTAGCCCGGCAGCCCTGGCGCTGACTCCCAGCGGCGCCTTTGTATTGTGAGAAAGAAAGTATTCTCAGAAACGAACGGCCGCGCGGCTGGCCGTGGCAGCCACTTGCGGCAAGTGCCATGGCAGGGCCATGAGGGATGCAGCTTGACGGTTCGCCGACTGAAGACATACGCCTCCGACACCGGACGCGTGTACGACTACTATTTTGTGGAAAGGCGGCCTGCGCCCGCGACCTTTGGGGCGGCCATCGAATATGTGTACGAGGTCTCCAGCGACCGCCATTTCTTTTTTGCGGTCAGCATCTTCGTGCTGGATGAGGCGGTAGCGGACTGGGCTGCGCGTCACGGGCGCGCGCTCGACGACAACGAACGCTATGCCGCGGCCAAGCTGGCACTGCAACGGGCTTTTGACGAAATTGAAGACATGCACCAGTCTGGCCGCCAACTACAAGTTGGTCCGGAGAAGCTGGAGGAGCTGCTGGCGCCGCTGGATCTATAGTTTCGTTCCCCCGGCGGCGATTTCAGCCCGGAACTTGGGCGCCCTGCGCTGCTTTGTGATAAACATCACAGGGCGATGTGACTCTTTCCCTACGACTGCCATTGCTGGTTTGTATAATCAAGCTTGATTCGGTCCGGCGCGGGCGCCTGCCAACCGCGGGCCGGAGCTGAGGAATATGCCTCTTCTGTGGTTGCGAGTTGCGACGGTTTTATATGGCTTGGGGCTGGTGTACGCCCTGCTCCTGCTCGCTGAAAAGGGCGAGAAGTTCGGTAGAATCGCCGTCCCTGCCGCGTTTTTAGGCTTGGTGTTTCATTTCGTTTCGCTGGTCGAATCGGCGCTCCTGAACGGCTACCTGGATCTGCTGACCATCCGTCACGCGGAATCCGACTTGGCGCTGCTGGTGATGGGGCTGTTCGTCTTCCTTTACCTGCGTTTTCGGAGTGCGGCCGCGGGACTGTTTATTTTTCCAGTGGCGTTTCTGCTGACGTTCGGATCGGCCCTGAATCTGCGTCCGCCTGAATTCTCCTCTCCCGGCACGCGCAGCGGCTGGATCATGGTGCACGTTTCCATGCTGCTGATCGGCTATGCCGCGCTTTTCCTGAGCTTTCTTTCCAGCCTGCTTTACCTGGTGCAGGCGCGCAGCCTCAAGTCGAAGCAACCTTCGCGGCTCATCAGCCGGTTGCCGGCCTTGCAGGTGCTGGACGAACTCGGATACAAGTCGCTGCTGCTTGGCTTTCCCTTCATGACCATTGGGTTGGTCATCGGTTCGGTGGTCGCGCACGAAAGATTTGGGGCGCGATACTTTGCCGATCCCAAGGTAGTGCTCTCGCTTGTGACCTGGGGCGTGTACATGCTGCTGATTTACACGCGCTGGAGTTCGGGCTGGCGCGGACGCAAGGCCGCTTACCTTGCGACCTTCGCATTTGCCGCGGCGGTCTGCGCCTGGGCCGCGAATTACCTGAGCAGAGTTCACCGGTTTATCGCTCCATGAACATTTTCCTCATCGGCGTGAATCACAAGACGGCTCCGGTCGAGGTGCGCGAGCGCTTCGCCATTCCGGAGGCGCGTCTGCCCGAGGCCGTTCGCCAATTGGCGACCCACAAGGGCGTGGATGAGGCAATGATCGTCTCCACCTGCAACCGGGTGGAAATGATAGCCAAAAGCGTCAACGGGGCTTGCGACCTCATGGGATTCGTGCGGGAATTCTACCGGCTGGAACCGGACGAGTACGCGAAGTATCTCTACCAGTACGAGCAGCGCGAGGCGGTCCGTCATGTTTTCCGGGTGGCTTCGAGTTTGGACTCGATGGTCGTTGGGGAACCGCAGATTCTCGGCCAGGTGAAGGAGGCTTACGCGGTGGCTCGGGCCGTCGGAGCCATTCAATCGCACCTGGACGCGCTGTTGACCCGGGCGTTCGCGGTGGCCAAGCGGATTCGCAACGAGACGGCGATCGCCAGTTCATCGGTTTCCGTCGCCTCCGTGGCGGTGGAGCTGGCGGAAAAGATATTTGGCAGCCTCGAGGGCAAGGCCGTCTACCTGGTGGGCGCGGGCAAGATGCAGGAACTGGCGGCACGCCACCTGATCGCGCACGGAGCAGGCAGGATTTACGTCAGCAACCGCACCTATGAGCGCGCGGCGGCATTGGCGAAGAAGTTCAATGGCGAAGCGATTCCGTTCGAAAAGCTTTACGATGCAGTCGACCGCGCCGATATCGTTATCAGTTCGACGGGCGCGCCCCACTCCATTTTCGAGAAGCATCACGGCGAGAAGTTTCTGCTGCGGCGCAGAAACCGTCCGATGTTCTTTATCGACATCGCGGTGCCGCGCGACGTCGACCCCGCCCTGAACGACCTGGACGGCATCTTCGTTTACGACATTGATGATCTTCAACAGGTGGTGCAGTCGCACCTTGGCGATCGCAAGCGCGAGGCCGCCAAGGCGGAGGAACTGGTCGAGCAGGAAGTCGAAAAGTTCGTGTCGCGCCTGCAAACGCTCGACGTGGTGCCGACCATCGTGTCTCTCCAGGAGCACCTGGAAACCGTGCGCCAGGCCGAGATCGACCGGGTCCGCAGCCGCCTGGGAGCGCTCAGCCCCGAGCAGGAGATAGCGGTCGAGGCTCTGACTCGCGGTATCATCAACAAGATCATGCACACGCCGATTACTACCCTGAAGAGCGCGGCCCGCGATCCCGAGGCGACAACCGTGATCGATCTGGTGCGCCGCCTTTTCAATTTGCGCGGCGAGCAACAGAAGCTGGGGTCCCCGGCAGGCGCCGTTGTTTCGCCTGTTGGGGCAGACGAGGCCGCTGCCGCTTCCGGCGACGCCAAAGTCGGCAACGGCTCCGACCGGCAGGCTTGAAAGGAATGCTTTTCGAATGGCCCTTCTTCGCATTGGCTCCCGCGGATCACAATTAGCTCTCTGGCAGGCCAATCACATTGCCGCCTTGCTCCGCGAACGGGGTCACCAGACGGAACTGGAGATCATCAAGACGACCGGCGACAAGATCACCGACGTGGCGCTGGCTAAAGTCGGCACCAAGGGCATGTTCACGAAAGAAATAGAAGACGCCCTGGCGGAAGGCCGCATCGACCTTGCCGTCCACAGCCTGAAGGACTTGCCCACGGAGCTGGCACCGCAATTTGAAGTTGCGGCCGTCACGGAACGGGAGAATCCGCGCGACGTATTGCTATCGGTAAAGTATTCGGGCATTGCCGATCTGCCGAAAGGCGCGAAGGTGGGTACCAGCAGCCTTCGCCGGCAGGCGCAACTGAAGCAGCAGCGGCCGGACCTGGAGATATTTCCGCTGCGCGGCAACGTGGACACTCGCGTCCGCAAGCTGGAAGAGGGCGAATACGACGCCATTATTCTGGCCGCGGCGGGGCTGAACCGTCTGGGCAAAACAGAATTCGTCAAGCAGGCGCTGGATGCGAATGTGATGTGTCCCGCGGCGGGGCAGGGAGCGCTCGGCATCGAAATCCGTCGCGGCGACAGCGTCATCGGCGAGCACTTGAAGTTCCTCGACAGCGAGGCCTCTCGCGCCGCCACCAGTTGCGAACGCGCGCTGCTCAACCAGTTGGGCGGCGGCTGCCAGGTGCCCATAGGCGCCTTCGCCGAGATGAAAGATGGAACGCTCACGCTGATTGCCGTTTGCGCCAAGCCCGACGGAAGCAAGGTGCTGCGCGAAGTGCAGACCGGAAGCGATCCGCTGGAGTTGGGCACAAGGACCGGCCTGCTGCTGTTGCGCAACGGCGGAGAAGAAATCCTAAAAGAGGTTTACAGTTCGGCCGCGGCGGCGCCGCAACAGCCATAGCCCTGATGGGGAACCCCGAAGCACAAGTTGGCGCGAATGATCTGCCATTGGCGGGCTGGCGGATTATTGTTTCGCGGGCGAAGAAGCAGGCCAGCGTGCTGGCGGAAGGGCTGCGCGCGCAGGGTGCCTGCGTTCTGGAAATCCCGTTCATCGAGATTCGTCCTCCGCGCTCGTCGAAGATGATGGACGATGCCCTGCGCCTGATCTCCGAATACGAATGGCTCATCCTGACCAGCGTCAACGGCGTCGAGGCGCTGTTTGCGCGGATGCGGATGTTGTCCATTCCTCCGTCCGCGCTGGCCCACTTGAAATTTGCCGCCATCGGTCCCGCGACCAGGGCCGCCATCGAGCGGCAGGGATTCGCGGTCGAAATCACGCCCCAACAGTACATCGCGGAGGCCGTAGTCGAAGCCCTTGCCGATCAGGTGCGCGGGAAACGCGTGCTGCTCTGGCGGGCCAAAATTGCGCGCGATGTGATTCCGCGCGAGTTGCGCAAGCTGGGCGCTCATCTGGATGTGGTTGAGGCTTATCAGACGGTGACGCCCAAGTCCTCGCGCGACCAGTTGCGCGCCGCCCTCAGAAGCAGCGTGGAGCGGCCCGACGCGATCACCTTCACCAGTTCTTCCACCGTCCGCAATTATGTAAGCCTGCTGGCGATTCGCTCCGGCAAATCGAAGCTGCTCTCCGGCGTGCTCAATATCTCCATTGGGCCGGTGACCTCGGCAACCCTGCGCGAATACGACCTCAACGTGGACGTACAGGCGGAGCAATACACCATTCCAGGTTTGATCGAGGCGCTGGTGCGCAGAGCAGGGCAGGGAAAGCGCCGCTCATCCTGAGCGGAGCCGCGCGGCAGGCTGTTTCACAACTCAGTTTTGAGCGGGCGCGGCTTCGCGGGCTGCTGAAAAACTGTTCTCTGTGCTGTCATGCTGAGCGCAGCGAAGCATCCCAAGAAACTGTCCGACTCCGCGCCGTTCTGGGTTTTATTGATGAATCATTCGGCTTGGTGCCCCACGTTCGCCCGCGTCGGGGTCCCCAGCGAGGCTCGGCTCGCTGGGGTGATTGGGCTAACGTGGGGTAGTTCGACTGGCGCCCAAGTCCCACATCTGCTAACTGCGGCAGATGTGGGGCACCGTCCGAAAAAGTCACAAGCTCTGAGCGCAGCGAAGGATCTGCTGTCGGTCGCTGCGCTCCTCGGGATGACATCTTTCAAGTTGCGGGTCGCATTACGCAAGGCTTCCTGTCTCACTCCAACACCGTGCAGCCGCATCCCGGCGAAGGCACGTGGCTCTTGATGAAGTCGGAGGCGCGCCGGTAGGCGTCGATCTGGTTCTCCAACCGCGAGAAGCTGTGACCTTCGTTGGCGTAGATCTTTAGTTGCGCGGAGCCGCCATGCTTGCGGATGGCATCGGCCACCTGCTTCGCCTCCGAGGGCGGGCAGCGCGGATCGTTTTCCCCGGCCAACAGCAGCAGCGGAGCCTTGATGCGGTCGATGAAGTTGATCGGCGAACGATCCTCCCAGAGCGCCTTGTCTTTGACCGGGTCTCCCATGAAGAGGCGGTCGTACTCCTGCAACTGCGGCTCTTCGTTCTGGAACTCGGTAAACCAGTTGACGAACGGAACAATCGGGACGGCGCCAGCCCACACGTCGGGGGCCTTGGTAATGGCCATCATCGAAAGATAGCCGCCGTAGCTGGCGCCCATCACAATCAACTTCTTCGCATCGACAAAGCCCGATCGGCGGATGAACTCCGCCGCGTCGAGCACGTCTTCGAGTTCACCGCCGCCGGCGTCCATGCGGTTGGCGTCGTTGAACAGCTTGCCGTAACCGGTCGAGCCGCGATAGTTCGGCGCGATGACCACGTAGCCCTGGTTCACGATGTACTGAATGAACCGGTTGAAGCCGTTCATGGTTTGCGACGAGGGTCCGCCGTGAATCCAGACAATCGCGGGATAGTGCGCGTTTTTGACGATGTTGTGGGGGATGTAGACCAGAGCGGAGATTTGCCACTTGCCGTCGCGGCTGGGATAGCGCGCCAGCGAGGGCTGGACCATATCTTCAGCGTGCAGTCCGGCGACCAGCGAGTTGGTGATCTGTAGCGCGTTCTTCGTCGTGAGATCCAGGTTCACGAGTTCGCCGGGAGCGTCGGCGCCGGCGTGACTGATGAGCAGATGGCGCCCATCGCGGCTAAAGGCGGTGTCCGCGCCGGCAAGCGAGTTGAGTCCCATGCCCAGCGGCAGCAACTCGGGTTTCTTCGTTGCCAGTTCAAGCAGATAGATTGCCGTGTTGCCGTCCACGTTGACGGTCCACGTCACCTTCGCCCCGTCGGGTGAATAGTTTCCCGCATGCATATCCCGCTTGTCGCTGGCCAGCCATCGGAGCTGTCCTTCGAGGTCGAGCAGCGCAACGTTCTCGAAGCCGTTAGCGGCATTGGAAGCGATGAGCAGCTTCTTGCCGTCGGGCGACCAACTGGCGGCGGAGTAGGTTATGTCCCCGGCGTGCGCGGTCAAGTTTAAGACTTTGCCGCTGGCCACTTCGGCGACGAGCACATTGCTGTTCTTTCCGCTGGCGTGATGCTGCGTCCAGGCGAGCCACTTGCCGTCGTGCGACCAGGTGGGGCGGCCGTTGCTCCACTCGCGAGGCGTATCGTGCGTGATGTGCGCCGTCTTGCGCGTTTCCACGTCGATCACGTCGACCTCGTAGCTGGCTGAAGTCTTGGCGCGCGTTATGTAGGCCACGCGCTTGCTGTCGGGCGACCACGCAGGTCCCAGATTCGAGGTCGCGGACGCGGCCGTCAGGTTGACGACTTCGCCGTTTTGCGGCGAGACCAGAAAAATATTCCAGAGTTCGTTGCCGTCGTTGTCACTGACGAAGGCGATCGACCGGCCGTCGGGCGACCACGCGGGCTCCGCCTGACGTTGATCGCTGATCGTGAGCTGCAACGGCCAGCCGCCTTCGGCCGGCACCAGCCACAGATTCTGGCGGCCACTGATGTTGGAGACAAATACCACCTGTTTGCCGTCTGGCGACCACGAAGAACCGCCGATGGACCGGGTTGTATAGAGCTTCTCGATGGTGAAGTTCTGCAAATCGGTTTTCGGCTTGCTCTGCAACTGCGTCGGATCGGTGATGGCCTGTGGAAGCGAAGGGGATTGCGCGGTCACGAAAGTGCTCATGGCGAGGACCAGGTAAAACGCTCTCAGTCTGCGAATCATGCCTGTACTCTGGAGTGCAGGATAGCGGGGGCGCGAGGACGGCCCGCGAGTCCTATAGTAATCTCCCGAGTGCCGCGCCGCTCAACCGCGCCTCCGGATTCTTGCATTCCACGAGCAACAGATGCTCATGGCCGCGGTTCGAACCTTGTACAGGGCCTCCGGGCGTGCCGCAGATGCGGCAATTCCCGGCAACGCGCTCTGTAAGAATGACAGGAGAGTGAACGGTGAGAAAGTTTTATCCCTATGTCATGGCGCTTGCCCTAATGTCGGGTAGCGCGATCTATGGATCGGCGCAGACAGCATACAGCAGGCAACCGGCGGCCAATGCATTCTTCGACGACCGCGACCGGGCTTGGGAAGAAGGACGGAGACGGGCGCAAGAGGTTGGCCACGAGGATGGATTCAACGACGGGCGCCGCGACCTCGAGAATCACCGCCCTTTCCAACCTATGCGCACGGGCAATTACAAACACGGCGACCACGGCTATGACGGCCGCTACGGCGACAGAAGGCGGTACATCGACGAGTACAGGCAGGCATACACCGTCGGTTACCAGGAAGGCTACAAGCACGAAGAACACGAGCAGGACCGCGAACGTCAGCACGAACATGAGAACCCCCGTTGATGGCGGCTGCATTGAATGACGGACGGACCATGAACATACGAAGAAAGGCTCGGGAGCTGAGTGCTCCCGAGTCTATTGCAGATTATGGGCGGTTCAAGAATAGGCCGTGGCCGAGGTCTGTGTACTTAGGCCAGTTCCCATGTTGGTGTATCCAAATTCCCAAGAGGATGTCATGGCGACTTCGCTCGCCATGACAGTCTGATCTATTGGGATACACCTACTGGGGAACCGCCCTAGACCCGGCACGGCGTTCAGGATGCCCATTTCGAAGATCGTCTTTGCCGGGGAGCCGGCCTGCAACCGAGCCCTCACTACGCGAAACTTTGCGCGCAGCGGGGCGGTTAACCGCCGGCATCAGATCACGCGCAGGCCATCCGGGAGCGTTCCCTCTGAAGGCGCATCGGAATCTTCCTGGTCCTCGGAATCCGCCGGTGGTGGAGCGTTTGTCGCGGCGGCGGTAATCTCTATCCGGCTGGCGCGCCACTCTCCGTTGGCATCCTGCGAGGCGGTGACGCGTATCTCGGCTCCAGGTTGCAGGGCGGTCGCCGCCGGCTGTTTTCGCTGTTCACGAGGCACGCTGTCGGCGTAGGCCACTTTCGCGGCGGAGACCTCCACCCGCCGGATGACGCCGTTCTTGCCTTTCACGTAGAGCCAGCGAGCTTCAGAACGGCTTCCGGAAGCGCTAACGAGAGTCCCAAGGAACGTGCCTGAAGGTCCGGCGTAGAGCCCGGAGGCGAAAACTAAGAGAAGGAGCCCGATTTGTGTTACGCGTCGCACCATGCCGGAATTGGATGCATCGGCGGGCCAAACGATAGCAGGAAATTATGCGGTGCTGCGAAAACTGCCACGCTCACGGGTGGCTTTCCGTATTGCTGGACCGGGTTTGGGAGGCGCGGATGCCGCGGTCCGATGCCGCCGACGCCCGCCCGAAATGGCTTCCCGGGCTGCCAGGCGTCCACCTGGGCTCGGCTCAAAAGGCAAGCGGGGCTGACATCTGCCAGCCCCTATATGCCGCCTAAACGTTATTTCGACCCTTTAGCCCCCGCTGTCTACGAAGCGCCCTAATCGTAGTACTCCAAACCCAAATGGGTGATCAGCTCTTCGCCTTTCAAGTGGCGCAGCGTGTTCTTCAGCTTCATCAACTGGATAAACAGGTCGTGCTCTGGATAGAGTCCAGGGGCGCACATGGGCGATTTGAAGTAGAAGCTGAGCCACTCCTGGATGCCGATACCCTTCAGCGTGCTGGTGCGTTGCGCCAGGTCCATGAAGAGCACGAGATCGAGGACGAGCGGAGCGGCCAGGATGCTGTCGCGGCAGAGGAAGTCGACCTTGATCTGCATGGGATAGCCCAGCCACCCAAAGATGTCGATGTTGTCCCAGCCCTCTTTGTTGTCGCCGCGAGGCGGGTAGTAATTGATGCGAACCTTGTGGCAGATGTCCTTGTATAGCGCCGGGTAGAGCTCGGGCTGAAGGATGTGGTCGAGCACCGAAAGCTTCGACTCTTCCTTGGTTTTGAAGGAGCCGGGATCTTCCAGCACTTCGCCGTCGCGGTTGCCGAGGATGTTGGTCGAAAACCAGCCCCGCACGCCGATCATGCGCGCCTTGAAGCCGGGCGCCAGAATTGTCTTCATCAGCGTCTGGCCGGTCTTGTAATCCTTGCCTGCCACGGGCGCCTGGTTGCGACGCGAGAGTTCGAGCATGGCGGGGATATCGACCGTCAGGTTGGGCGCGCCGTTGGCGAACGGCACGTGCTCCATCAGCGCGGCGTAGGCGTATATCTGCGAGGGAGCGATATCCGGATGGCTCGCCTGCAACCCCTTCTCGAAGCTCCGCACCGATTGGTGCACTGCGCCGGGTTGGGTGTAGCTCTCGGTCGAGCCGCACCAGATCATCATCAGGCGATCGGCGCCGGAAGTCTTCCTGAAGTCGCGGATATCCTCGCGAAGCTGCTCGGCGAGGTCCATCTTGTTCTTGCCCTTCTTGACGTTGGGACCGTCGATCAGCTTTACGTAGTTGTGGTCGAAGACCGCTTTCCGCGGCTTGATGGTTTCGAGGAAAGGCTTGACCTTTTCCAGCAGCTCGTTTTCGAGCACGCCCGCCTTCTTGGCGGCGGCGTACATATTGTCTTCAAAAATGTCCCAGCCGGTGAAGACCAGGTCGTCAAGCTTGGCCAGAGGAACGAAATCCTTGATCAGGGGAGAGCGTCCATCAGTGCGCTTGCCCAGACGAATGGTGGCCATTTGGGTTAAAGAGCCGATGGGGGCGGCGAAGCCGCGACGTACGGCTTCAACTCCGGCCACGAACGTGGTGGCGACAGCGCCCATGCCGGGAGTCATGATTCCAAGTTTGCCCTTGGGCGCGGCAATCGCAGCGACATTCGCGGCACCGGAGGTACCAGTTTTCTTCTGCTTCGACATTATGGATGCAGTCCTTGTGGGGATATGAACTACCTATCTTCTATCAGCGGCTCGCGATACGCAAATCTTTTGCGGCATCCGTGCATGAACTCCGGTTGAAAGGTCGAGTTCGTGCGTTGTGTGGCGCGTTTTCGCCCTCGGAATGCAACTCGCCTGGCGACAATGGGTGCCCCACGTCCCGTCCCGCCGAGCGCTCCTTTGAGGCACGCAGCGCAGTCTGGTCAAGCTGTGCCTTCGGTAGCAAATGGCTCATTCGGCTATCGGGGTCCCCGGCGAGCCCTGCTCGCTGGGGTGATTGGGACTAACGTGAGGCAGTTTCATCTTGCGTAAAATGATGTGCATGCGCGCCCGATTCCGCCGCCCGTTCGTGACGATTCTGTCCTCGCTGCTATTGGCGACGCTCTGTTTTGCCTCCGCCGAGGCGCCGGGGTCCCCGACACGCGCCGTAGTTGCGCGGGTTGGGGTGGAAGCACCCGGCCCCGGACCCGCAACCAGCCCCGCATCGGCCAGCGGGCAAAGTGTCTCTTCCTATTCGCTGCCAGCCGGGCAAATGCGCAAGTCGGAGGCTCTCTACCGAACCCGTGCCGTGCTATACGTGTCGGGAACGGCGTATGAGATCGCCCTATTGATGGTGCTGTTGGCTTTGCGGATCGCGCCGCAATATCGCGATCTGGCCGAGCGCTTCGCCCGCCGACGCCTGCTCCAGGCGCTAATCTTCGTTCCGCTGTTGCTGATCACTTGCGATCTTCTCTCGCTGCCGATTGAGCTCTACCGGCACCACCTGCAATTGTCTTACGGACTTTCGGTGCAGGGCTGGGCCTCATGGTTCTGGGACCGCGCCAAGATGGAATTGGTGACTCTTCTGCTGCTGGTGCCGTTGCTGTGGGGCTTCTATGCCTTGATCGGGCGCAGCCCGGCGCGCTGGTGGATTTATGCTTGGCTATCGGCGCTGCCGGTGCTTGTGTTCGTGGTTTTTGTCGCGCCAGTGGTTCTCGACCCCCTGTTCAGCCATTTTGAACCGCTGGAAAAGACGCGTCCGGACCTGGTTTCAGCCATCGAGCAGGTGGCGCAACGCGGCGGGCTGGCGATTCCGCGCTCGCGGATTTTCGCCATGAACGCCAGCGAGAAATTCACCACTTACAACGCCTATGTCACGGGAATTGCCGCCACCAAGCGCGTCGTCGTGTGGGACACCACGGCGCGGGATCTGACGGTCTCGCAAGTCCTCTTCATCTTCGGCCACGAGATGGGGCACTACGTTCTCGACCACGTCTACAAGGGGATGGCGCTGGCCGCCGCCTTGATGTTGGCGGCGCTGGCACTGGCAAAGATCATTGCCGACAGGGTGCTGGCCCGCTGGCGCCGGCGATGGGGCATTCGCGAGTTATCGGATTGGGCTTCGTTGCCGCTCCTGATGCTGATTTTTGCCGTGCTGTCGTTCGTGGGCGAACCGATTGCCAACGGGTTCAGCCGTCATCTTGAGCATCAGGCCGACATTTACGGGCTGGAAGTAACTCACGGAATCGTGCCGAACGCGCCGGAAACCGCCGCGCGAGACTTCCAGTTGCTCGGAGAAAAATCGCTCTCGTATCCGTATCCGAACCGGCTGTTCGTCTTCTGGACCTACGATCACCCGCCCATTGCCGATCGCCTTCGTTTCGCGCTGCAATACAACCCTTGGGCCAAGGGGCAGCCCACTAAATACGTTCACTAGGGTCGCGTCCCAGAAGTTCGCGCAATAATTCTTTGAAGTGTCATTCTGAGCGAGGGTAGCGAGCGAAGAATCTATGTATTTGATTTGTAATGCATAGATCCTTTGCTTCGCTCAGGATGACATCCTGAAACTTATGCAATGCGGCCTAGCGGTTAGTGGCCCATTCAAGCCTTCTGTTGGCTTGAGTGGGCCAGTTTCGCTGCTGCTATTCGACTGGAGCTATCTTTTCGTTGCGAATTCGATTCCGCACATGGCTGCGGATAAACCACGCGATCCCCAGCAGAAGCACAACCACGATAACGGCATCGAGGCGGTGGAACCAGAGTTTGAGTCGCGGATCGCTGTCCCAGCGCTCGCCCAGTTTGAGGCCGATGTAGGCCAGCACCCAGCACCAGGGCCACGAGCCGGCAAAGGTGTAGAAGTGGAAGCGGCCGCGCGGCATGCGCGCGATTCCGGCGGGCAGGGCGATGAAAGTCCGTATGACGGGAAGCAGCCGTCCGAGAAACACCGTGATATTGCCGTAGCGCTGGAAGAAACGGTCCGCCATTTCCAGATCATGAGCGCTGAGCAGCACGTATTTGCCGTACTTCTCGATGAGCGGCCTGCCGCCGTAAGCCCCCAGCTCATAGGCCAGCACCGAGCCGAGGTTGCAGCCGATGGCGCCCATGGTTGCCACCAGCCACAGCGAACTGAAGCGGTGAGCGTAAACCAGGTAGCCCGAGAACGGCATGATGACCTCCGACGGCAGCGGAATGCACGCCGATTCGATCGCCATCAGCAGCACGATGCCGGGGTAGCTGAGCGAAGAAATAACCGCTTTAATAAAGGCGGCGAGCGCTAAAAGGATAGTGGAAATCATTCGTAGTCGTGGGCGCTAGAATCCGCCGGAGTCCTGGGTAAAGGTGTAGCCCGGCAAGGAAGCGCCCTCGGCGCGCTTGCTGATTCGCACTCGCGTGGTGTCGTTGTTCAGCGGAGAAACATTGGCCTCGCGGAGCATGGCGAATTCGGCGAAGGCTTCGTTATAAAGCTTGGTCACCAGATACAGCTTGCCGCTGGCCTCGTGTCGCCAGACCTGACCGAGTTGAACCGACTTTACGGACATTTCAATTCCAGCCTAAAGAGTTCACTTGCCAGCGTCAACCAATAACGAACCCGGGTTTGCACTGCCCGTTCCGAACGCGCCGCTTTAGCGCGCCGCTGGCAGCAAGCCCTCGAGCAGTTGCCCAAGCCCGTTGGCCGGGCAGCGCACGCCCAGGTAAAAAGTGCCAAAGTTCGAGTACACCGCGCTCACTTCGTCGAAGCGCATCTCGTAGATCAGCTTCTTGAACACCACCGGGTCGTTACCGAACAGGTCGACGGCCCACTCCCAGTCGTCGTAACCGATGGAGCCGGAGATGATCTGCTGCACGCGTCCGGCGTAGCGGCGGCCCACCGTTCCGTGCTCATCCATCTGCCGCTGTCGCTCTTCGATGGATAGCGTGTACCAGTTTTTCGTTTCGCCGCGCCGGCGATCCATGGGGTAGAAGCAGAGATAGCGAGTCTCCGGAATCTTCGGGAAGAGCCGTGGGCGCATCGCTTGCCGCTGACGGTCGAGCAAATCCTCAAGCGCGCGATTCCATTCCTCGGAGTGCGGGGCCACGTTGCGCTCGGCAAGCGAGCGATAGAGCTTCACGGTGGATTCATAGAGCCCAAGCTCCACCACCGAAAGGTACGAAGTGGACTGCCTGAGATAGTCGTGGAGGCGAAGCCCGCTCAGACGAAGCTCGACGCGGTTCAGCTCGTCGACCGAGTCGCGAAAGTGCAGAAACAGCAGGTCTCCCTTGTGCCCCAGCACGGAGAACAGCGCCATCTGCCCGGAGCTTTCAAGCTCAGCCAGCGTGCCGCCGGCCTCAGCGATAATCTCGGCCCGCTCGCCGGCGGGCAAACGCTTCCAGGCCGCCCATCGGATGCGAAACATCTGGTGCAATACGCTGGCGCCTTCGATGGTAAGCGGCAGCGCGGGCAGTTCGGTCATGTTCTTTTCCTGCACTCGATTTCCTCGCATGGTTCGATGGTGCCCCAGGTTCGCCCGCTGTTGGCTAACCTGAGGATTTTCTTTAGCAGCCTACTGGTGCCGCGCCCCAGAAATACCTAGCATAAACACATTTGGAGAGTGTCATGTTGAGCGTAGCGAAACATCCCAAGGGACTGTCCCTCCCAGAGCCGCTCCGGGATTTTTAATGAAATCCTTCGGCTGCGTCTCAGCCCACATGCCGTGCTGGGATTCTTCGCCTCCGCCTGAATAGCTTCTTGCTCATTGAACGCAACGTCGGGTACGCAGTTTGGCTGCTCCGGCCACCGGCGCTCGGCGCTCCGGCTCAGAATGACATCTCCCTAAGTTATTCGACTTGTGACGCACTACACTGGTAATTTCCCAGCACCTCGCCTGTTGCTTTGACTGGCCGCAACCGGCTTCTCCATTGTAATCTGCCAGAACAGATGTGCTCCAACCCGGAGCGCCAGGGAGGCACTAAGCCATGGTACGAGGAACCATTCCACGGCAGCCGTCCAAGTTCGGACGCCAGGCCGGGGTCCCCACCACGCGTCCATTTGCGCGTGGCGGGGTGGAAGCCGGCGCAAAAGCGGTTCGCGGAGGCGCCACTGATTCGCGTAAGGTATCTCCCATGAAGCAGCCGGGCGGTCAGCCCGGCGTTGGTAGCTTCGGGAGATACTTACCCGAAAAGCGCGCTAAGTCTGCCAAAGCCGTCGCCAGCAAACCGGCAAGGGCGGCGCGGTCCAACACTGCGGCAAAGCCGAAGCAGAAGAGTGCGGCCAAAGCGCCGGGCACCGTTCCAAAACCGGCGAAACGCACGGCGGGCTATGATCCGCTTGCCCCGGAGCGGATTCGCGAAATCCTGAACAGGCTGGACGCGACCTACCCCGGCGTGAAGTGCGCGCTCCATCACGGCAGCGCCTGGGAGCTGCTCGTAGCCACAATCCTCTCGGCCCAGTGCACCGATGTGCGCGTGAACATGGTCACTCCGGGACTGTTCAAGAAATATCCAACACCGCAGGCGTTTGCCGCGTTGGAGCCGCAGGAACTGGAGCCGGAGATCCGCTCGACCGGATTCTTCCGCAACAAGGCGAAGTCGGTGGTGGGTGCGGCGCGCAAGCTGATAAGCGATTTTGGCGGCGCAGTTCCGGACGAGATGGACAAATTGCTCACCCTGCCCGGCGTGGCGCGCAAGACGGCAAACGTGGTTCTCGGTTCATGGTTCGGCAAAGCCGAAGGCGTGGTCGTGGATACCCACGTGCACCGCATTTCGCGCCGCCTGGAGCTGACGGTCAACGACGATCCGCGCACTATCGAGCAGGACCTGATGAAGGTGATTCCGCGTGAGCGCTGGATCGATTTTGCCCACCAGATTATCCATCATGGGCGGGCGCTGTGCCTGGCGCGGAGTCCGAAGTGCGCCGCCTGCCCGCTTGAAAACCTTTGCCATGCAGCGGACAAAACCTGGTCAACGGTGGAGATGCATCCCAAGGCGAAGTGAGCGTGAATCAAATTGCAGCGCAACGCCGCCGGAGGCCGGATTGAAACTCCCCCACACTCAAGTGAGATCTTGAGTGGGAGCTACCAACCCGCTTCAGCCGTAACTTACGATATGGGGATTTCACAATAATTACAAAGGAGGTGCAGATTCATGCCCTTATTAAGCCTAGGCGCTTAGCGACTTCTCCGGCTTCCTGTCTACGATCCAGCGAACGCAGAAAGCTGCTGCGACCGCGAGAGAAAGCAAGCCCATCAGTGTCCATTTGTCCCAGTGAAAGCCCGCATTGAGACGTAAGCTGAGTTCACCGTTCGGTGCGAACACTCTAACAAATGGAACAGGAGCAAGCAGGTACAGGTGAACTGGCAAACAAAGCATTGATGCCGCAAGCGAAACTGCTGCGGCAACTCGCGGATACCAAAAGGTCACGACTAGAGCGACAAGGAAGAGGAGGACGCTATTCGCAGCCATCGAAAACAACGGACCTGTTACATAGCCAGTTTCGCCCCCTTCAGGCTCAATATTATGAACTGTGATGAGGAAACAGAGAAGATATGTACCTACTGGCCAGACCTGCCGAATTTCTGGCATCTTCATTCAACTCCTCCGTGCCGAGCAATTTTGGGTAAACCTTGCATCTCATCCGCACGCCAAAATTGTGCGGCTAAAACGTGTGTGACGCAAGATTACTGTTGTAAACGGGCCTTATCATGACTTACGCGGCCGCAATTTTCGCAACACCTTTTGTGGTGTCATCCTGAGCGGAGTTCGGCGGAGCCGAACGGAGTCGAAGGACCCCTATCGTTGTCATACCACTCTCGGCTCAAATCCTCCCACCTTGGGTTTTCGCGCTCGACAAGCCAGATCTTTTTGCGTCGCGACCAGCCCTTCAGCTGCTTTTCACGATTGATCGCGGTGCGGATGTCGTCGAAGCTCTCGAAATAAATGAGGCGGTTCACTTCGTATTGCTTGGTGAACCCTTCAAGCGTGCCTTGCTTGTGTTGCCAGATGCGCTTGTGAAGATTGTTGGTCACGCCGATATAGAGTGTACCGGATATGCTGGCGGCGATGTACACGTAGAAGTGTCGGGTGGTTGCGGCCATAGGGGTCCCTCGACTTCGCTTCGCTCCGCTCGGGATGACCGCAGGGAATGAAGTTCTATCCGCCCGCCCCTCTTGAGCTGCCCAGCACTTCCAGCACGTCGATGGCAGCGCGGTAGTTTCCGAAGGGTGCCGCAAGCTGCACTCCCTGCACCATCGGACGCACCTGCGCCAGCATTTCGCGGGCAATCTCCACGCCTTCGGCGCGCGCCGCTTCGGAAGTGGTAGCGGCGGCCATGCGGCTGATGATGGATTCCGGCACGGAAACCCGTAGTTCGTTTTTCATGAACTCCGCATTGCGCACGCTGGTGAGCGGCCAGATGCCGGCAAAGACCGGGATGTGCAAGTGCTCCACGCGGCGCAGGAACTGCTCCAGCAGGTCGACGTCGAAAACCGGCTGGGTCACCGCATAATCGGCGCCCGCCTCGACTTTGTATTCGAAGCGCCGAATCTCTTCTTCAATGTTGGGGACGCCCGGATTAGCCCCAACTCCAATTACGAAACCGGTCGGCGATCCGATGGAATTGCCGCCAATGTCGACGCCGCGATTGAGGTTGTGAACCACGTTGACGAGCCCGATGGCATCGACATCGAACACTGCCGTCGCGTCGGGATAGTTGCCGAGCTTCGGCGGGTCGCCGGTAATGCAGATGAGGTTGGCGATGCCCAGGGCCGAGGCGCCGAGCAGGTCGCTCTGGATGCTGAGCACATTGCGATCGCGGCAGGTGTAGTGCAAAACGGTTTCGATGCCCACCTGTTGCTGCATCAACAAGCAAAGCGCCTGGTTGCTCATCCGCGCCGAGGCGCGAGGGCTGTCGGGAATGTTGATGGCGTCGATGCCGACCGACTTCAGGAAGCGGGCGCCTTCCAACTCGCGCTCAATTGCGATCCCGCGCGGCGGAACGATCTCGATGAAGGTGGCAAAGCTGCCTTCGGCCAGCTTGGCCCCGAGTTTGGAGCGCTGGGCGAGCGGCACGCTTTGCTTCTGCGTCTCGGCGGCGGCGGAAGCAACCTGAAAAGAACTGCTGCGCGCTTCTCCCGCCCGCAAAGCCGCCTTCATGGCGCGAATGTGCTCCGGCGTGGTGCCGCAGCAGCCGCCCACCAGCCTGGTGCCTGCGGCGATCAGTCGGCGCGTGTACTCGGCCATATATTCCGGAGAGCACAGGTAGATGTTGCGACCTTCCACGTTGCGAGGCATGCCGGCGTTCGGCTGCGCCGAGAGCGGAAGGCTGGTGACCTGCCGCACCCGCTCGATGGCGTCCAGCATGGCGACGGGGCCGACGGAGCAGTTGCAACCGAGCACTTCCGGGCCATACCCCTCTATGCGTTTGGCGTAGCTCTCGGGCGTAGAGCCGTCGAGCGCGTTGCCTTCGTCATCGATGGTGACCTGGGCGACGACCGGGATTCCCGGAGCCGCGTCACGGGCCGCCAGAATGGCCTGATGCAATTCCTCGACATAGCCGAAGGTTTCAAGGATGAGCAGATCGATTCCGGCTTCGGCCAGCGCCGCAATCTGCTGCGAAAAAGCGGCGCGTGCTTCATCGAGGCCGGTCTTGCCCAGGGGCTCGATGCGCACCCCGAGGGGGCCGACGGAGCCGGCCACCATGACATCGTTTCCCGCCGCGCTACGCGCCAACTCGACCCCGACGCGATTGATTTCCACAACGCGGCCCTGGCATCCGTGACGCGCCAGACGAAACGAATTGGCCCCGAAGGTGTTTGTTTCAAGTATCTCGGCGCCAGCCTTGACATACTCCTGGTGTACGCTGGCAACCAGTTCAGGCTGCGAGAGGTTTAACTCATCGTAGCAGCGGTTGATGAAAATGCCCTTGGAGTAGAGCATGGTGCCCATGGCGCCGTCACAGAGCACCGGGCCGCGTTGGAGCCGGGTTCGGAAGTCGGTAGACATATCGCTAGGAGTCTCCAGAACACGATAGCATACCGGATTGCAGAGCTTTCATTCCAGCGGACGCACGCATCTGGCGAGGCCCCGCTCCCGTTCGGAAGATACTTTTCCGGTCCCGGCGCCCCCGCGCAGGGAACTCATTCGGGAAGCGCCCAGGCAGGCCTTTGCAAGGGTGTGCTCTGCTATACTCAGTCTCGTTCCCAGCATCTTGGTTTCATCTTTGGGTTTCATCTTTCTCGCGGAGTGCCTGGATTGAAAAAGGCTGTCGTTCTCATCCTCTTGTGCTGCCTGTTGGCCACACTGTTATCCTGCGGCGGCTCGAACAGTACTATCGTGTTCATCTCGCCCGCGACGGCGACTGTGAATGCGGGTGCTAGTCTGCAATTTACGGCGAATGTTCCCGTAACATGGTCGGTCTCGGGGAACGGCGTCATCGATGCCGCGGGATTCTTTAAGGCGGGCAACACGGCTGGAACTGTTACGATATCGGCGTTCGCAACGGACGGTTCCAGATCGAGTGGCACTGCAACCGTAACCATAAGCACAACCGGCACCACCACCACCACCACTACTACCACCGCAGCGCCGAGCGGCATTGCTCATCGGGTTTTCGTCAGCAACAAGTTCGCTGGTGTGCTGAACATCGTCAATGCCGATACCGATCTGCTCTCAACCCACTCGGTTTCCGTGGGTGGCGCGCCGACGTTCATGCTGCAAACCTCCGACCTGACGGTCGAAGTGGTTTATGACAGTGCGAATAACATTTTGGAGTTTGTGGATAACACGACGGAAGCAGTCACTTCCCCCACGCTTACGTTGGCGGGTGCGATCAATAGTGCGGCGCTTATTCCTGGCGCCACTGCCGCCTATGCTGCCGTCCCCACGGCCTTCGCGACTGACTCGAACGGCAATTCCGTGACTGGTGCGGTCTACAGAGCAGATTTTTCCAGTGGAGGTTTTCTTTCGGTCGGCATCCAGGGCGTCCGCTTCATCTCCATGGACCACAACGCGGTGAACATGTTGGCGTTCAGCCAGTACTGCGACACGGTGACCCTGGTGACCAGCAGCGCGGGAGCCTTAACCAGCAACACAGGGACGCTGAAGGGTACGGTCCTGCCCAGCGGTGCGACCAATTGCACGACGACCTCGTTTTCGCGTCCGGTTGCAGCCGTATTCAGCAGCGATGATACGACGGCGTACGTGCTAAGCTCCGGGCCGGTCAATGGCGGAACGCAGGCGATGGTGACTGTGCTCGATATGACCCAATCGCCACCGGCCGTACTGAAAACCATACCTGTGAGCGGCGCGAACGTGGGACTTCTGCAGGGTACTCAGCTCTATGTCGCGGGAGCCCAATTTGCGCCCTGCACCAGTGATGCCACGCAGACGTGCCAGCAAGCCGTCCTCACCGTAATCAACACTAGCACGAACACCGTGACCGGCTCCGTGCCGTTTGGTCAGAGCGCTCCCAACCTCGTCCCTGGCGTGTTGACCTTTGACGGCACGAATCTCTGGATTGGCTCTACCGGGTGCCAGATTCCGGCCGGAGCGCCGGGCTGTCTCTCGCTGTACTTTCCCGCAAGCGGGCAGGCCGTGACGAACGTCTTGCCTGGCGTTCTTACCGACCAGACTGACGACGTTACCGGCATGGTGTGGCTCAAGCCCTTTAATAAACGCGAAATCATGTATGTCATCGAGGGCGGGGAATTGCTTATATACGACAACTCCTTCAACCTTCTGACGCAAAACGGCTCGCAGATCGTCGTGGACATCGTCGGCCAGGCTGTCGACGTCAAGGCAGTGAAATAGAGCGCGAGTTTTCTGGACAACAGCGGCGGAACTCATCCGCCGCTTTTGCTTTTAGAGCGCGAGCTTACAGGACGCAAAACGGGCCAGGTGTATCCGCCCGTGGGCCTTCGGTGTTAACCGCCCATGGTGTCCTGTCCCAGAAACTCGCGTGATCACCCTACTGTGTCATTCTGAGCGACCAAAGGGAGCGAAGAATCCCAGCACGGCATGGGGTTGAAGCGCAGCCCAAGGATTTCATCAAAAAGCTCTGAGCCGTGCGGGTTGGGACGGTTTCCTGGGATGCTTCGCTTCGCTCAGCATGACACTCACCAGGCGTGTGTTTAGTTATGCGAGGTATTTCTCTGTTACCACCCTACCGTTGCGGCTCCAGCAGCAGCCGGTGTGCCGCCGAGTGCTGCACGGCTTCGGCAGTGTAGGGCAGGGCAAATGTAGCGCCTGTGTACCATGCTTCCCACTGGTCGTTGAAGTAAGGGCTTAACAGGTTTCCGCTCTGGCCGTTCACGATATTCAGAGTCGTTGAGTCGAGCTTCGCCAAGTCGACGGTCCAACGCTCGGAAGGTCCAAAGCCGCGCCCCACCTGCTTCACCGTATCGCCGGAGCCCGATTGCGGCCGCCGTCCAGTCCCGGCCCATCGCCTCAGCAAGGGAATCTTGCCGTAAATGGGATGCGCAATCTCAACAGGGAAGTCATCGCCGTAACGCCAGCCGGCAAGGTCTCCGGGCGCACGTCTGCCGCCCACGGTTTTTTCAATGGCTGAACACAGCAGCTCCTCGTAGCTGCCGTACTGCGCCGGTAGCCAGCGAGGCAGTTGATGCAAGACCACGGTCTCCAGCCACACGCCGGAATTGAACCACGCATACTGCCTGGCCTCGGCTCCAAGCTTCGACTCCAGCAGTGCCTGGTAGAGATTGCGGCGCGCATGGCGCGCGATGGCGGCTGCGGCCGAGTCGGCGTTCATCTGGCCATCCCACTTGCGCAGCAGTTCGGCGGCCTGGCGGGCGCGTGGCGAAGATTTCGGCCAGGAGTCGACCGCGTAGACAAAGCGTTCGGCGAAAAAGCGGTCGACATCGGAATAGACATCGTTCTGCAAGGCCAGCATGTCGGCGGCGGTGAACTTTTTTTCCTCGCGCAGCAGCCGGTGAATGCGCTCGGCACGGTAGGGGCTACCCCAATCGGTGGCGATCACGTAGCGGTAGTCGTCATTGGTAACGCGCTGGTTGGCCGTAGCGAGTATGCCGGAAGGCGGATCGTAAAGCCGCGGCATCTCGTCGAAAGGGATGTACCCCTTCCAATCATGGCTCGCGTCACTTCCGCTCATCGGCACCAGGCCGTCCCCGGCAGCCCTGATTGGGACCAGCCCGGTGGCTTGATAGCCAATGTGCCCCTCCACATCGGCATAGACGACGTTCTGTCCGGGCGAGCCCATGCGCGAGAGGGCATGACGGAACTCGTCCCAGTTCCGCGCCATATTGAGATCGAAAAAGGGATAGGAAAACCCGGCAGGGTCCTGGATTGTCCAGCGCAGGGCAAGCTGGCGGCTCTCGTCCCGCAGGGCAGGCGTGATCACCGGGCCATGGCGGGTCACCAGCACGTCCAGTGATATCTCGCGACCACCCCTGACGCGGATGGTTTCACGGCGAACCATGGGCTTCCGCCAGCCCTCGGGTGTTAGATACTCCCCCTGGTCATTGAAGCTTTCAATGTACAGATCCTCGACATCGGGTCCGAGGTTGGTGAAGCCCCAGGCAATGCGCTGGTTGTGGCCGACAACCACCGCCGGCAGTCCGGGCAGAGAGACCCCGGCCACATCGTAATCGCTGCTCGTGAGATGGATTTCATACCATGTGTTCGGGATACGGTGCGGCAGGTGCATGTCGTTTGCGAGTAACGGCTTCCCGCTTGCCGTATGGGCGCCGGAGACAACCCAGTTGTTCGATCCGGGCACGAGCTCAGGCTCTAAAGCCGCGCCGGAAGCCGCGCCCGAAGCCGCGTCGGGACGATGATGACGACGGCGATGGGCGTCGGGATTGGGCCCGTCTTCCGCGCCGTCTGTGTTTGCGCCAGGGGAAAACGGCCGCGCTCCGTCGGGGAGTATGTCGCGCCCGGAGGTAGTGGGAAACAAATCCGCGGTCAACTCCGGCCCCAGCTTGGCGCTAATCTTCTCGCGCTCCAGTTTGTCGCGATAGCCGTAGTGGTTCAGCATCTCCGACATCATGGCGCCCACCAGAAAGCTGTCGACCGGGGTCCACGCGCACGGAAAGTAGCGCAGCACGCGAAACTCGAGCGGAAGCGAGCGCTGGTGCTCGGAAATATAGGCATTCACCCCCCGCGCATAGGCCTCCATGTATTGGCGGTCACGGGCTGAGAGCTGTGAGACAGCCATTTCCGCCACCTGCCGCAGCCCAAGGACGCGCTGCGCGATGTCGAGCTTGAGGTAATTGCCGCCCATTTCTTCGGCAAGTTCACCGGCGGCGTAGCGCCGGCTCATGTCCATCTCCCAAAGCCTGTCCTGTGCCGTCACATAGCCTTGGGCGAAGAACAGGTCGGTGAGCGAACCGGCAGTAATGGCCGGAACGCCGTGCGCATCGCGCAGCACGGTCACGGGAGCGCTCAGCCCGGCAACCGGCCGCGTGCCGTCGAGTTGCGGCAGGGCGGCGCGGGCAGCGGGAAAAAACCAGGCGGCTGCGCCGGCGAGTGCGACCAGACAAAGCAGGAAAACACCAACGCCGGCAAGGATGGCGAGACGCTTTCCGGAGTGGCGGCGCAGTGCCGAAGTGAGGGCCATTGGGGCAGTTAGACCGGATTCGCCGGCAACTCCGGCGGCGATAGCTAAGGGTATACCGACTCTGGAAACGTATAAGTGAAACACGGGCCTGCTGGCATTATGTCATGCTGAATGACACACTAATGCGCGCGAGCCGTAGGCCGGTGGAATCGAAAGTCCCTGACCGCGGACAGTCGGGGTCCCCGGCGAGCCCGGCTCGCTGGGGTGGTAGATCGGGGTCCCCGGCGACGGCGCTTTTACAGTTGCCGGGGTGGACAGGCCGCAAGCGCGCTGAATTCGCGCAATTAGTTGGGCGCGTGCAGCCGCGAATGTTATTCTACGGCTGATGTAAGTGCCCGGCCGACAACCTGACCATGCTGCCGAAACGCGTTGACGATTACTCGACGGTCTCGCGGGAGATGCACCGCGTGGCCGAAGAGATTTTTTATGCTCACTTGAAGCGCGTCGGCCTGAAGCGTACCGCGCAACGCGATGCCATTCTGCGCACATTCCTGGAAACCCGCGACCACCTCTCTACCGAGGAGTTGCACCATCTGGTCAAGAACCGCGATCCGCGGATCGGGTTTACCACCGTTTACCGCACCTTGAAGCTGTTTGCCGATTGCGGATTGGCCAGCGCGGTGGCCTTTCAGGACGGTGTTGCCCGTTACGAGCATCAACTGAACCGCCGCACCCACCATCACATGGTCTGCACGGAGTGCGGCAGTTCGGTGGAGTTCTTTTCGCCGGAAGTTGAGAAAGTCGAGCAGGAAATCGGCCTCAAGCATCGCTACGTCACCACTCGGCACACGTTTCAGATCTACGGAATCTGCGAGGAGTGCGGCAAGAAGAATCGTCGATATGTGTGAGGCACTCTTCAACGAGCGAGGCCAAAGGGACCTAGCCCGCCTGCCTGGCGGAGGAGGTTGAGAATGGCATTCTGCACGGCCTGTGGTGCGCCTCTGAATGAAACGGCGGCCTTCTGCGCAAGCTGCGGCGCGGCGGTGAAGCGTGACAATGCTGCCGCCGGACCCGCCGCTGGAGGCCCTGCTGAACCCGGCCCGGCTGGGGCTGCCCCAGGCGGCCAGCCGGCTACAGCTACTCCGGCAATCTCGCAAAACCTGGCTGGAATGCTCTGCTACATCTTCTTTGCGGCCGTCATTTTCCTGCTTGTGGAACCATACAACCGCAATCGATTCATTCGCTTTCACGCTTTCCAGTCGATCCTGTTCACGGTCGCCTGGATCGTCTTGCACGGGGTGGTTGTCATCCCCTACTTGGGATGGGCTCTCTGGCCAATCCTCGAGCTGGCATTCCTGATTGCTTGGATTGTGCTGTTGATCAAGGCCTATCAGGGCCAGATGTTCAAGCTGCCGGTCATTGGCGAATTTGCCGAGCAGCACGCCTGAGAATCGAAAACTGGGGTGGTAGATCGGGGTCCCCGGCGAGCCCTGCTCGCTGGGGTCGTAGAGCCGTTTTTGGTCCATGGAATCCGAAAAAGAGTCCGAAAAGCGCGGCTGTGTGCTCCTGGGCCGACTCTGGAATTGTCGACTGCACCCTTGCCCGGAAATCTTTCCTGCTAAACACTCTTGACATTACCGCGGCAACTGGCAATCCTAATTGTTTTTCATTTCTGCATTTATTTTCGACGATCGGCGGAAGTGAGCGGTGTGCTTCTCGTCCGAGGAAGGCCCTGAGTGCTCATTCGAGTTTTTTACCACCACAAGTGCTTTGACGGGGCGTGTTCCGCCGCCCTTTTCTCGCGCTTTTACCGCGAGCGGATTCGTACCAACGCCGAATTCGAATTCGTCGGTCTTGTGCACAGGGCCGGAGCTCTCTTCGATGAAAACGATTTCACCGGCGACGAGAACGCGATCGTCGATTTCAAATACTCGGCGTCCCCGAAGATCACCTGGTGGTTCGATCATCACCAGAGCGCATTTCTTACGCCCGAAGATGCGGCTCATTTTGAGCAACAGCAGAGCACGACCAAATTCTATGATCCCGATTTCAAGTCCTGCACCAAGCTGATCGCCACCGTGGCCGAGAATCGCTTTGGCTTCAACCTGGAGCCCGTACGGGAAATGGTCAGTTGGGCCGATATCATCGACGGAGCCCTCTACGACAGCCCCGGGGACGCCGTGGGAATGCGCTCGCCCGCCACGCGTCTGACCATGGTCATCGAAGCCAGTCAGGACCCGCAGCTCTTGCCGCGCCTCATTCCGCTGCTGGCTACTCGACCGCTCGAGCAGATCGTGGAAGACCCCTTGGTCGCCCCTCTGGTTCCGCCCTTGCTGGAACGGCATCGCCGCTCCATCAAGATTCTCGCGGACCACGCCGAGAGCAAGCAGGGGACGGTGTTCTTCGACGTTACCGGATTCGATCTGGAGGGCTACAACAAGTTCATCCCCTATTACCTGCACCCCGAGTGCGTTTACAGCGTCGGGCTCAGCCAGAGCAGCTTCCGGGTGAAAGTCTCCGTCGGCTCAAACCCGTGGACCACGGCGACGAATCTTGCCAACCTGGCGAAAATCTGCGAGCGCTACGGCGGAGGCGGCCATGCCCGTGTGGGCGCCATCTCGTTCGACCCGGCGGAGGGCGACCGGGCGCGGGCGGCGGCGCACGAGATTGTCGCCGAACTCCGGGCATACGAACACAACCAGCACCGCTAAGTTGATTCGGATTCGTACAGCCTGTTTTCAAAAACGGTGCCCCACATCTGCTGTAGTTAGCAGATGTGGGAACGGCGCGGAATCCTCAAAACAAAAGTTCCTGCGGCGTCAACGGGCAATTTCTATCCTCGCGGAAAACTCCATCGGCTTTCGCCGGCAACTAACGACAGAGTAGAAGTTAGGCCAAATTCGCGGAAGGTATATACGCGAAGGAGCCGGGCATCGAGCCCGGCGGCGCTAGTGCTGGGAACATCAACCCTAAGCTGCTCTAGGAAAGCGCTCACCATGAACATTGCCGGCAAGCGGTTTCTCCCTATCCTGCTTTCTCTTCTGATTTTGACTCTGCTGACGCCGGTTCTGGCTTTTGCTCAGGTGCCGCCGCAAGCGACCAGCGGAGAGCGGGAGTCCGCTGCGGAGCAGCAATCGGATAGCGTTGCGAACTTCGCCGTCAATGTTAACCTCGTGAACCTGTTTTTCGCGGTGAAAGATGCGCGCGGCGTTCCGGTGCGAAACCTTCGCCAAGAGGAGTTTGAGGTTTTCGAGGAAGGAAAGCCGCAGACCATCAAGTATTTCAAGGCGGATGCCACTCAACCGCTAACCCTCGGACTGCTTGTCGATACCAGCGGCAGCACCCGCCGCATTCTGCCCTTCGTGCGCCAGGTTGGAACGCAGTTCCTTAGCAAGGTGCTGCGTGATAAAGATTTGGCGTTCCTCATGAGTTTCGACGTTGGCGTCGATCTTCTGCAAGATCTCACCGGCCCCAGTACTGACCTGAAGGCCGCACTGCTGGAAATCAGCAGCGACGGCGGAGACTGGTTGCTGCCGGGCAAAGAAGGCTTCCCGGATTCGCGAAAGGGCTCGCGCGGTACGCTGCTCTACGACGCAATCTACCTGGCCGCAACCGAAGAGCTGCAACATGAGGTTGGGCGGAAGACAATCGTCGTCATAACGGACGGTGTCGACCAGGGCAGCCAAACCAGTGTGGCCGCCACCATCGAGGCGGCGCAAAAGGTTGATGCCTCGGTTTATGTGCTGCTCGCCTACGACCTTGATTACGGGGCGCGTAGCGAGGATATCGGAAAGATTTGCAAAGAAACGGGCGGCAGGGTGATTGAGATTGGCCAGAAACCTGACGGATTGGAAAAAGCCATCCGGCAGATTTCAGAAGAATTGCGCAACCAATACTACATCGGCTATACGCCAACGCAAAAGCCGGACGGCTCTTTCCGCAAGCTTCATGTTCGAGTCAACAAGAGCGGCGACTTCCGCGTACAGCTCCGCAAGGGGTACTACTCACCCAACGAGTGATACGGCTAAATAATCAGACGCCAAGGCGCGCCAGGTGCTTAACCGGCGGAATGCTACGCGCGTTGCAGTCGTCAGTTCACCGTCAGAGTGAACGTAGTGCTGTGCGTCAGGGTGCCGCTGGTGGCTGTTACCGTGACAGTGTAAGTGCCCACCGGCGTGCCCGGGTCGGGAGTGTGTGCTTGGGTTGTGCTAGCACTGTTAGTGCTTCCTCCCCCACCTCCGCAACCGACGCCGGCGATCAGCAATCCGGCCAAAAGCAGCGAGAGCGCGGCATAGCCATAGCGCCGCCTTCTACGAGCGCCGGTCAGAAGCAGCACGCCTCCCAGCATTAGGACTGTGCTTGCCCGCCACGAACCCGGCCGTGGATGCTGGCCTTGGTGAAGTGATGCCGTTCTCGGGGCGGTGGTTGTGATTTTTAAGGTCGTCGTGTTGCCGACGGTAAGAGACGCCGGAATGAAGGAGTAATCGGTTTCAGCGGGCAGTCCGGAGCAGGAAAGAGTCAGGCTTCCCGAAAGACCGGCGATGGCGGAGCTGGAAACCGACACGCCGGCGGCTCCGCCTCTCACGACGCTGACAGATGGCGTGGCCGTGAGCGTGAAATCGGGATTGGCGATGGTAACAGTCGCAACGCTGCTGGTAGCGGCGAGCCAGTTGGTATCTCCCGAGTAGGTGAGCGTGAGGTTGTGTGTTCCGATAGAAAATGGCGCGGCTGCGCTGTTGAGGGTAATGATGGAACCCGCGCCCGCGCTGGAAGTGGCGGTCCAGACGGGTGTTGCTGAGCTGTCAAGAAGAACACTCAGTGTGCCGGTTGGAGCAGGGCCAAAAGCAGAGGCAGAAAGCTGGACCATAAAAGAGAGCCCACTGCCAGGCGCGTAAGCGAAGTGCACGGCGTCAAACTGCGCCACAAGAGAGACAACCGGCGTGGCGCTTGAGACAACCGTTAGATTGATTGGCGCGGAAGCACCGGAATTAAAGTTCGTGTCACCAGAGTAGGAGGCGAAAATCAGGTGCGTGCCGAGCGCCAGAGAACTCGTCGAAAACTGGGCTGTGCCGTTAGCGACGCTTACGGGAGCACCGAGGGCTGTACCGTTGTCATAAAACTGCACCGTCCCAGTGGCGGATAGCGAAGTAAACTTCGCGCTCACCGTAACGAGCGACCCGAAGATGGCTTGGTTGTAGCTGGCGCTCACCGTCAAGGTCACGGTGGCCTTCCCTAGGATCACCGTCGACCAGTTGGTCACCAGCGCATTGGCGTCGACCGAACCCCAGCCAGTGGCCAGATCGTAGCCAGTTCCGGCGCTGTAGCCGTTCATGACTCCGGATACATTCTTTTGGTTGGATGAACAGCCCGACGATTCGCCTTTGCAAGGCACCGCGTTCGTACCCGACGTGATGTCATGGTAGACGCCGGAGGTCGAGGCCAATGGATAAAAGTGAAGATTCGGATTGCCCTGCATGGAGCCGGTGTATTGGTTGACGATCGCCATCAGGCCGGCAAAGGTCTGTACCGATACGGAAGTGCCGCCGTAGATAGAGACTTTCCCTGGGCACTCCCTGTTGAGGCATACGACGTAACCATCATGCTCCGCACCTGCCGCCAGTGATACATCCGGCAGCAAACGATGCCGCTGACCAGGGGCGCCGGGATCATCAGCCGCGAGAACGCCGGTGCCTGTCTGCCATGCGGGCCTGCTATAGAGCGTGCTGACCCCGCCGCTGCCCGCCCATAATCCGGAAGCAGCACTCTCGTTCCACACTACCTCCGGGATGTACCTATTCGCGGAAGCGTGGGGCGCGTCTGAAGTACTGTTCCAGTAGGTCGAGTCGCCGTTTTCGTTGAACTGCGTGCCGCCGACAGCGACGTTGTAGGGCGTGGAAGCCAGTCCGCTAACGGCAAAGCCATGGCTTGCGTTTGTACTGGTTGGGTCGTCGCAACCGGCGGAGCCGTCATCTCCGGTGGAGACGAAAACCGACATTCCCTGGGCCGCCGCCTGCTGCCAAAGCGAGTTGTAAAACGTGTTCCCTTGGGCTCCCATATCCGGTTCGCAATTTCCGTAGCTCATGCTCACCACCGGAGCGAGGTTGTTATCCACGATATAGGCGGCTGAGAGGTCGATTCCGTCGGCGGCTTTCGTGCTTTTGGAGACCACCAACAGGATCGTCGCGCCTTTGGCCACCCCGCCCGACCACTGCACGTCGAGTTCAGACTCGGTCGCGTCGTCGGCTAGCGTGCCATCACTTTTCCGAAGAATTCCTGGGTCGGTGCCGTTAACGATAATCTGCGGCGGGTTCAACGGGAGTCCGAACAGGTTTTGAAAGTCGCTGACATCGCCGATGTCGATGTTGCTGCGGGCGACGATGGCGATCTTCTGGCCGGTCCCATCCATGCTCGGGCTGGCGTTCCACAGCGGCAGCACGTTATAAATGGTCGCAAAATCGTACGGCCCCAGCGCGTGACTCCCATTGCTGAGGTTGAATTCCGGAGTGGCCGTCGCATTCGTCCTGGCGACCGAGGTCTGGGTGACAAGGCGATGCATCGCGCGCCGTGGGAAATTGTGCAGAGAGGCAATACCGTTCACTACCGGCGCCAGTGCGGCTGGAATATAAGGGTTGGTCGCGTTAGCCCAGTACTGTTTGCCCTCGGCAACGTAACTGTTGATCTGTGTGTGAAATGCCTCTGCCACCTGGGCTGCGGTACCGCTGAATTCGATGAAGCGCCGTCCTTGCGTCACCCCGTTCACGCGAAAACCATGACTGCGCAGCCAGGCGGTGACGGTTTCAACGTCCTGCTGGGCTGGACCAAACTGCTCGCCGAATTCCTGTGGGGTGAGCCAACGGCGATAGCTGGAAGAAGCAGGGTTTTGCTGCGCAGTCAGAAGCTCCTCAAGGGATTCTTGCTGCGCCGGGCTGCTGCCGAGAAGCAGCATCATCCGCTCCATCGCCAAATCGCCGTCGGCAGCGCCGGCGGGTGTTGCGGAGCGAACCCGCCGATTAACATGCCCTTTCAGTTCAATGAGTTGACGCTCATCGACCGCGTCCGTAATGCGCCCCTCCGGCCTCGCGGACTGCGCTGCAACCGCAGGCACCAGCCCTGCCAGAACCAGTATCAGGAAAACACCCGGAAACAGCGGACGCAGCTTGCCGGACTTCTGATGCTCGCTCATCGTAAGACCAGAGTTGCGCAATCTTGGCAAGCGTCCACTCTGAAGTCAAACAAATTCCTCGCGCTAGGAGAGATGGCAAGCCCGGGGTAAGTCGAACACCCGGCGAACCTTATGCAAGGCGCTCTAGCGCCGCTCGCGTGGCGCGTCCGCACGCTCGACAAACCGCGCGAATAGGTTGTCTTGGTATAATGAGTCTATCGTGCCCAAGTTTTCCATTGTTGTTCCGTTTCACAATGAGCAGGAGAGCATTACCGAACTCTATGGACGGCTGAAGGCCGTGATGGAAGCGGCGGGCGAATGCTTCGAGCTGGTGTTCGTCGACGATGGCAGCCGCGATCAGACCTTCCACCTGCTGGAGGAAATCGCCGCCATCGACAGCCGCGTAGTGGTGGTAAAGCTGAGCCGGAACTTCGGTCAGACCTCGGCCCTGGCGGCCGGCTTCGACCATGCGCAGGGCGAATACGTCATCGCCATGGACGGCGATCTGCAGCACGACCCGGACGACATTCCGGCGTTCATCGCAAAGATTAACGAGGGCTATGACATTGTGAGCGGCTGGCGCAAGGTGCGCATCGACAATCTGGTGATGCGGCGAATTCCTTCGCGTTGCGCCAACTGGTTGATGTCGAAGCTGAGCGGCGTCAATCTTCACGATTTCGGCACCACCTACAAGGCCTACCGCCGCGAACTGATCGATCAGGTTCCGCTCTATGGCGAGGGCATGCATCGCTTTATTCCCGCCTTGGCGTCGTGGTATGGCGCGCGCATCTGCGAGATTCCCATCAAGAACATCAACCGGGATAAGGGCAAATCGCATTACGGCATCACCCGCACTTTCCGGGTTTTCTTTGACCTGATCACCATTCGCTTCCTGCTCAAGTATCTGTCAAGGCCCTTGCATTTCTTCGGAACGTTAGGCATGGCGGGGATTTTCGGCGGTTCGGCGATTGCGGTCTGGATGATGGCGCTGAAGGTGTTTTTCCATGCCAACGTCATGGATCAGCACGGTCCGCTGTTGATTCTGGCGGCGGTGATGATCGTGGCCGGCGTGCAATTGCTGGCCTTTGGCCTGTTGGGCGAATTGCAGGTGCGCCAATTCCAAGAGGCCAGCGCCGGAGCGCCTTACCGCGTCGAGAAGGTGATCCGCGCCGCCGGCAGTGAACGAGAGCTGCAAAACTAAGCCGGCGTGGTGTCCCCAAAGTTTGTGACAAACTTTGGGGCGTCATGCTGAGCGCAGTAGAGCAGGTTCTGCGCTGTCATGCTGAGCACAGCCGGGGTCCCCGGCGACGGCGCTTCTGCCGTTGCTGGGGTGGAGAGCGAAGCATCCCAGGAAGCTCCCCCACTCCGCGCCGCTCTGGGCTTTTCGATAAAATCCTTGGGCTGTGCCTCTGCCCCACGGTGTGCTGGGATTCTTCGCTCCCTCCGGTCGCTCAGAATGACAACTTTTCATCACACACGCCTGCGTCATAGATCACTGAAAATTGTGTAACTGTTATGCCATAGATACAAGCAGAACGTTCAATCGTTCAGGATTCATACCCCCGGCGGGGGCGAGAATCGTGAAACCCGGCAATATCAGTGCGGTTGTTTGCCCGGGAGCTCCGTTCGCATTCGCCGGGGGCACTTTTGTCTAGGGCCGGTGATTACTCGCAGGACGGCGGCTCAGAGCCATGTGACCTGTTCGATGACAGTCAGTGACTTGATACGGCAGCCATCGAGGATGGCCTCGATGCTGAAGGGGTTATAGGGCCTCCCGTTCGGGCGAATCCTGTCAGGCTCCAGCATGAACTTCACCTCATTTCCCGAGACGCTGATGCGGTTCTCGTGGTAGATGGGACCGTCGGGCGGCGAATCAGGGAGCCTTCTGCTGAGGCCGCGGCCCCGGGCCAGAAACCCGCGCAGCGCTTTCTTTCCCTTCGAGTGCCGTTCCACCATGATGTGTCCGTTCACGCCTGTTGCCCAGGTGGCAAAAGCAACGTCATCCGTCACGTACTTCATGCTCGCCTCGAAGCGCCCGGCATCATTGGAGTCATAAAACGCCTTGAGCACCGCCATTGGAGCAGAACACGGTTCGCTTGAACCGGTTCCCGAGGTCTGCGCCCGCGCGGGATACGACAGCATAACCGCGAGCGTGAGGCCTAAAGCCGCGGTGAGCATTCCTTTCACGTGCGCGAAACTGAGATTTCCCATGGCTCTTGGTTGTAATGGAAACCCCATAACTCACTGCCCCTTTCCATATCGTAATCCTTCCAAATCCGGCGTCAATTTGCCATCGGCGCGCTCCCCCAATCTTTCTTCCGCATCGCATTTCCCGCATTTCCACTAACAGATAAAATACTTGCGAATCTTTCTCCATGTGAAAGAATAAAAACAGAAAACTAACTGATCGGGGGGGTATGGATACTATGACTCCAGCAACCCAAACAGAGCTTCGCCTGGCGAGCCGGATGTCTCGCCTTGGCACGGAAACCGCCTTTGAAGTTTTGGTAAAGGCGCGCGCCCTGGAAAAGCAGGGCAGAGACATTGTTCACCTGGAAATCGGCGAGCCCGATTTCGACACTCCCGCCCACATCATCGAGGCGGGCAGCGACGCGCTTCATCACGGCTACACGCATTACGGGCCTTCGGCGGGTCTGCCTGAGCTGCGCCAGGCGATTGCCGACGAAGTGGCGGCAAGCCGCAACATCAAGGTTTCGCCGGACGAGGTTGTCGTGGTTCCGGGGGGCAAGCCCATCATGTTCTTCAGCATTATGGCGCTGGCTGAGGAAGGCGATGAGGTCATCTACCCCAATCCCGGCTTTCCCATCTACGAATCCATGATCAACTTCGTGGGCGCCAAGCCTGTGCCCATCCGTCTGCGCGAAGAGATGGACTTCCGCCTCGAC